>Ga0172379_10001731_pt1 | contig 42026 bp, 32 predicted proteins | sample GrowelOW334metaG_FD_119756 | JGI IMG/M metagenome (GOLD analysis project Ga0172379, IMG submission 119756) | Groundwater microbial communities from an aquifer near a municipal landfill in Southern Ontario, Canada - Groundwater well OW334 metaG | ecosystem: Environmental > Aquatic > Deep... | reverse complement strand
ATGGATAATGCAATTTGGTATTCTTCAGGTGTAGATACCAATGGAAAGGCAAACTGGAAAAGACAAAATGGTACCGCTGCAACCCACGTCGCAATTGGTGGAAGTAATAAATTTCTGCACAGAAATTCTGCTAACAATATGTACCACTTTGATGGAAAGCCTGATGTAAACGGACAAATGACTTGGAAACAAATTGATGGCGCTGCAAAAAATATTGCCTTAATGGGCGATGGACAAATGGTATGCGTTGGTATGGATGATGCCATCTATTATTCTTCCGGCTTAGATGCAAATGGAAAAGCCAATTGGAAAAAACAAAACGGTACGGCTGCAACCCACGTTGCTGCTGCAGGAATAACATCATCCACATCATACACATTCAACCCAAATGTAGAAGGAACAGGAAAAGTTGCATTTAACCCTAATTGGAAGTTTAATGATAAAGGCATATTAAAATTCAAAGCACGTGGAAAGAAAGAAGTTGTAGTCGTTCTTTCTACAGAACAATCACAAACTCCCGCTGGTGGAAAAATTTATAAACTCGCAATCGGTCGAGGTAATAATGATTACACAAGCCTGCTAGGAAACAGTGATTATTCAATTTCACTTGGAGCCAACGTCCCTGTTGGAATGACTCAACCAGATTGGGGTGACTACTGGATTCAATTAAATAACAATATCCTATCATTTGGAACAGGAACAACAGCAGGAAGTAATATAAAAGGAAGTTGGACAATTGCAGCTGATAAACAAATTACACCAAAGTTCTTTGGCTTGGGCGGATGGGATCAACAGGTTGAATACTCAAATATTGAAATAACAAAACAACCAGAAGCAAAACCATCTACCGATAAAACCACAACAGTTCTTGAATATAATAAAATTGTAAGAATTCAATCCACATTCGGAGGAATGGTATGGACACATCCATACTATCGTGATGAAAAAGTTAAAGGCACTGCAAATGATTCTCTGGAACTATTAGTTAATTCAGCAGATGCGCGAGCAACAAATGGATGTGATTTCTTTATGCTTAAATCCGCAGATAATGCATCAAAAACAGGTCCTGTAAATTACGGAGATAAGATAGAAATTTACTCCCTCAACACCACATCCGGTGATCTAGCATACAATAAAACCTGGCCTTTAAACAGAAAATGGGTTGCAAATGGAGACTCTTACTGGACATCAGCCAGACATGGTGAAGTGTTGATTGTTGGCCCAGAAAATCCTAAATTTAAAGATAATCTGAGAATATTTTCCATCGTTAGCAACAGTGGAAAAACAGGCGCTATAAATTATAACGATGAAGTCAGAATAGTTGCAAGTTTACCAAATTCAACTTTAAGCAATGATCTGTGGATTGGAGATACCCATCCAAAGTGGGGTGCAAACTTCAAACCAATTCATATTGACGACAAAACTGACAAAAGAGCTGGAATGGTAAATGTAAGAGGAATCTTTAAATTTTTGGCACCTGACCAAGCAAAACTAAACGATCCAAATGGAATTGCGCAAAAGGTATTGGCAGAAATTGGAGATATACCTTCCCCATCAGATTTTCCTGCTGATTTTGTATCTATAACACCAAAAGAAGATCTTGATAATGTCACAGTAGGAAGCAAAGATGGCAAGCTTGAAATTTGGGCATTAGACAGCAATGACAAACCATACAGATTCAATGAATTTGCGGGAGCTCCTTATACCATGCCTGATGCAACTATAGACCCTTGGGAACTACAAACACTGAAAGATGAATCTGGAAAAGATATTCCAGGACTTGAAGATATTTTTGCTACCTGCGACGGCAACTTGTTTGGTATCAGATCTGATGATAAAACAGCGGTAAAATATGACTTTACCAAAAAACAATGGTCCCCACTAAAAGTCACAAATGCAACAAAAATAAAACTGGAAAATATTACCGCAAGCAAAGGGACTGAAATTTTTGCATCATCTGAAGATGACGTAATTTATAAACTCGAAAACAATACATGGAAAAAATTAACAACCGGATCATCAATTGCCGCGGGAATTGGAACAGATGGTAAATCTATTGTAATTGGAATAGCAAAAACCGGAATCTCATATAAATTTGCAAGTAATAAATGGACGCCAATGGGAACAGAACAACTGAGTAAAATTACAATCGGAAACCAAAACTACATCCTTGGTATAACGCTAGACGATCGACTAGTAAAATGGGACAGTAAAACAAAAAAATGGATGGATATTCCAGGCAAAAAAGAAACCAAAATTCCATCTATAGATGATGTTGCAGCTATTCCATCAGGAACAACTGTTGCACTTGATAAATTTGGTAATACATATCATAAAGGATCTGACGCAGTATCGTTAACAGCCAAAGGAGTTGAAATCAACAAAGCCACTACAACAACTGTAACGACAGCAGTTGCAGATAAAAAAGTAAAAACAGCAACCACCAAAAAGACTGTAAAAACAGTTTCTAAAAAAGCAGCTAAAAAAACCGTAAAAAAAGCAGCCAAAAAGAAACTAAAAAAAACAATTGTAAAGAAAACTGCTACAACAAGCACTAAAAGAACTAGCGCAAAAACAACAACCCCAGTTAAGGCTAAGACTGCATCAACAACGACTACAAAATCCACTGCAACAAAATAAACATCCTAAAATAACACAATGAACTTAAAAGGCCCCAGAACAAAATTGTTTTGGGGCCTTTTCTATTTGTTTAGTTTAATGTGTTGCAAATCAAATAATATTTTGTTAATAATTTTTAAGAATCGTAATGTTTAACTTCCCCACATTTTCATGAAAGGATCCCCCAAAAATATTTCATTGATAATGTTATTGATCAACATAGCTTCACATATTTTTTATATTTCAAAATTTTTAGAGGAGATATGGTTATGAGAAAGAATTTATTTTATTTTTTAATTTCAATTTTGGTATTTACCACAGTATCCGCAGCTGATGGTAGATTTATACACAGAAATTCTGCTAACAACATGTATTATTTCTCAGGTAACGTCGGCACAGATGGACAAATGGCTTGGAAACAAATCGATGGTGCTTCAAAAGATATTGCCATAAATGCCGATGGAGAAATGATATGTGTTGGTATGGATGATGCAATTTGGTATTCTTCCGGCGTAGATGCTAATGGAAAAGCTAACTGGAAAAAACAAAACGGTACAGCAGCAACACACGTTGCCGCCCGTGGAAACAAATTCATGTGCAGAAATTCAGCTAACAATATGTACGTTTTTTCCGGAAAAGCGTATTCAAACGGGCAAATGAGTTGGAAACAAATCGACGGTCAAGCAAAAAGCGTTGCCATAGCAGGCGATGGTCAAATGTTGTGCGTTGGTATGGATAATGCAATTTGGTATTCTTCAGGTGTAGATACCAATGGAAAGGCAAACTGGAAAAGACAAAATGGTACCGCTGCAACCCAAGTCGCGATTGGTGGAAGTAACAAATTTCTGCACAGAAATTCCGCTAATAACATGTACTACTTTGCTGGAGATGCTGATGCAAATGGACAAGTGACTTGGAAACAAATTGATGGCGCTGCAAAAAATATTGCCCTAATGGGCGATGGCCAAATGATATGCGTTGGTATGGATGATGCCATCTATTATTCTTCCGGCTTAGATGCAAATGGAAAAGCCAATTGGAAAAAACAAAACGGCACAGCAGCAACCCACGTTGCCGCCGCCGGAACATCTTCAGAACTGGGACTAATGCCTACAACCGAAAATGCTACAGTAATCGAAGATGCTAAAATCATTCCAAATATCAGTTATGGTGATGTGGTCAGATTAACAACTTATCCCAGTGAAAAAATCGAAGATGGAATAACACTCCATTCTCATAGGATAAATTATAATGCTACTACAAGCAAAAGTACATCGGGGCAACAACAAGTAACAGGGTACAAAGGTGAAGACAATAATGATTGGTGGCTAGTTGCATCTCCGGAGAATAAAACAGGCATTGTAAAAAGTGGTGATAAAATTGCGCTTATACACCTTACAACAAAGAAAAGCTTGCACACTCATACAAATGCAGTCAATGACACTAATGACTGGGATAATAAATTTAAATCACCTGACAATGAGAATCGTGAGATTACCTGTTATAATCTAGACAAAAAGAATATAGGTAACATTTGGATTGTGAAAATTTATGAAGGAAAAGCTCCTGCTGCTGCCGGATCAAATTGGATTGCAAATAAAAACGTAGTTCTTGAACGTTATAATCCTAATCTGGGGAATCCCGATTACAAAACCAATTATCCGGAATATCTTTGGATTTCCGACAAAACTTTTTCTACGGACGGTAATCCACAACAACTTCAACACATTGTTGGTTTAAATAAAATTCCTACCTATTTCGTTGTTGAAGATATCAAAAATAAACCTAACTATATTTATGGGAAATTTGTTGTAAATGTTCCTTTAAATCTTCCTACAAAGTGGTTTGCTGAAGATGGCAAATTTAGCATGATTGCCGTTGGCAGCACATCCAAAGGCGAAATTCTTAAATATGGAATAGACATGGATGGGAATCTTTATGAATTCAACAACGATTCTATGTCCGAAAACCCATGGGAAAAGGTTGAAGCTGTCAATGCCCCCGCAAAACAATCAATTGGGAAATTAATAAACCTGACAACTTCCGTAGATGGAAACATGTTGGTAATAAATACCGAAAATAAAGTTTTTAGATTTGATTTTGTCAAAAAAGTTTGGTCTGAGATAAAAAACGCTAATCAACCAAAATTAACACAAATCTCATGCGGAAATGATAAAACCATTGTTGCAAAATCTGCAGAAAACAAGCTTTATAAGCTTGGGTCAAAAGAATGGGAAGAAATTTCTGATGAAGGTGAAATGGTTGTAGCAACAGTAAAATCAAATATTTTTGGGCTTGGACTAAACGGAAATGTATATAAACACACAACAGGAGAAGAATGGAAGGAACTTGCAACAGCAACAACACCATTCGTCTATATTGCCGCCGCTGATACCGTAGAGCACAAGGTAAAAACAACGGATGCTGCAAAGAAAGCTGCTACAAAATCTACTACTAAAACAACTACAAAGTCTAAAACCACAAAGACAACAACTGAAACAGTAGAAAAAACGGTTATTTTTGCAATAGATAAAGATTTTGCTCTCTGGAAACTTGTTTTAGGCGAAACAAAATGGACTCCAATTTTGGGCAAAGACGGAAAACAGGCAACCGGTTTCTCGAAAATTGCAACAAATGGTACTTCTTATGCCGCACTTGATGGTGAAAATGACAATTACCATTTTGGGGAATCAGGCATAAAAATAGCCGCTGATAAAACGGCTGTAGTTGTAACACCGGTAAAAGCAACAAGAACTCAAGCCATACAAACAGGGAAAATAGCCCCTAAAGCTGCTGCAAAAGTCGCTGCAAAAAAATCCGTTAAAGCAAAAGCCACTGTCAAAAAGGCTACCTCAAAAACTAAATTGACCAAAAGTAAGAAAGCTAAGAAAAAGGCAACAGTAAAAGCTAAGAAAAAAGCAGTAAAGAAAGCCACTACAAAAACAACAAAAAAGGGCACCGCTGCCAAAAAATCCGCTGCCAAAACAGTCGCAACTCCTGCAACCACAACACCCGTAACTTCGACAGCAACTGCAACACCTGCAGCATAAGCAATCCAAGAACTCATAGGCTGATATTCAAGTCCCCAATGTATCGAATATTGGGGACTTGGCATTTAGTTTAATGCAAAGTCTTGCAAATAAGACAAAATTTTGGTTAAGATCATAACGTGATAGATTTATTTAATAATTGTATTTAAATGAAAGGAGATGCCGTAAAAACGCCTTATTATTTCTCATCAACTATAAACAGTGTATTAACCATTAGTCCAAAATTTTCAAAGGAGATATTGCTATGAGAAAAAGTTTATTTTATTCGCTTATTTTGTTTTTGGCTGCTGCCTCATTTCAGACAGTTATGCCAAGCGAAATTCAAATCATAAGCGCATCCTACGGCGTAGGTGGAAGTTCTAAGGATGTAAAAGCAATACTGCAGTCTAAGATTCCTGCAAACGTCTCTACATTTACTTTATCAAGCGCAAATATGGGCGTTGACAAGTACGGATCTTGGCAAAACAACATTTTTGGAGATCCAGCATTTGGAAAACTAAAAACTTTGAATGTTTCATACAAAGGTGTGGATGGTGTAGTCAAATCAGTATCAGTGCAAGAAAAAAATCCTTTAACATTGACAGTAGCCTCAACGGCAGCCGCTCAAGCTACTCGCATGATTATTAGTCCAAGACCTAACACAGATTTTGACAAAGATATAAATGCCATAAAAGCACAAATCGCGCAGTTAGAAAGGGATATCCCCTACTTTAAAATTACGTATGCAAAAACAGAAAGTTTTAAAAATGGTAACTTTGAGAGCGATTTATCTAGAGATATTAAAGGGGAATTGGAAAAACGAATCACAAAAGATGCAAATGGCATTCCATGCATTTTAAACGTACCCGCAGGCAACTGGGTTGCGGATTGGAGTGGAATTCCAAAAGTCCGCTGGAACCTTGCTACTTTTAGATCCAGACCTCGACATGTAAAAATAGAATATTTGGAAGGTGGAGTACCTAGATCCCAGGTTTTTGACCAAATAGAAGGGAAGGAACTTAAAATCGTTGCGGATGTAACTAAACACCCTGCATGGGCATTAAAACTGAAACTCGCGGCATTGCAAAAAGAAGCCGCGTTAGCCAAAACCGCACCAAATCAAATCGACGCTGCTGATTACTCAAAAAATGCCCCTAAAGTTAATTATGGCGATGTAATAAGATTAACCTACTTCCCTGGAGAAAAAGTTGAAAATGGAATAACGCTGCACTCTCATGCACTGAATTATGACGGTACTACAAGTAAAAGTACATCAGGCCAGCAACAAGTAACCGGCATGGCAGGTGAAGATGATAATGATTGGTGGATGATTGCATCACCAACAAAAGAATTATCCGAGGTCCGCGATACTGTTGTTAAGAGCGGCAACAGAATCATGTTAATTCATTTATCAACAAACAAATGCCTTCACTCTCACACAAATGTGATCAATGACACAAACGGCTGGGACAACACATTAAAGGCACCTGACAATGAGCATCGTGAAATTACATGCTTTAACACAGACAAAAATAACATCGGTAATAGCTGGCTTGTCAAAATTTATGAAGGTAAAGCTCCTGTAGCTGATGGATCAGATTGGATTGCCAATAAAAATGTAGTACTTGAACGTTATAATCCAAATTTAGGAAACCCGGATTATAAAACGGATTATCCTGAATATCTTTGGATTTCCGACAAGCTATTTGGTACACACCAACAACATATAGTCGGCCTAAACAAAACGCCTACTTATTTCGTTGTTGAAGACATTAAGAATAAACCTGGCTATGTTTATGGAAAATTCATTGTGGAAATTCCTGTAAATCTACCTGAAAAGTGGTTTGCTGAGGATGGCAAATTTAGCGCAATTGCAGTTGGAAGCACCTCTACAGGTAAAATGCTTAAGTTCGGAATAGGCATGGATGGTAAACTCTATGAATTTAATAACAATTCCATGTCAGACAATGCTTGGGAAGAATTTGAAAGTATAAATGATACGGCTAAACAACCAATCGGACAATTAATAAGCCTGACAATTTCCGCAGATGGAAACATGTTGGTAATCAACTCTGATAATAAAGTTTTTGAGTTTGATTTTACTAAAAAAATTTGGGCTGAAATAAAAACTAAAGATCAACCAAAGTTAACACAAATTTCATGCGGAAATGACAAGACCATTGTTGCAAAATCTGCAGACAATAAGATTTATAAGCTTGAAGCAAAAGAATGGGTAGAAATTTCTGATGAAGGTGAAATGGTTGTTGCAACAGTAAAATCAAATATCTTTGGTCTTGGATTAAACGGAAATGTGTATAAGTACACATCAGAAGAAGACTGGACGGAACTTGCAACAGCAACAACACCATTCGTCTACATTGCCGCAGCTGATACTGTGGAACACAAGATAAAAGCAACGGATGTTGCAAAGAAGTCTTCTACAAAATCTACTACCAAAGCAACTACAAAGGCTAAAACCACAAAAACAATAACTGAAACAGTGGAAAAAACAATTATATTCGCAGTAGATAAAGATTTTGCTCTATGGAAACTTGTTTTAGGCGAAACAAAATGGACCCCAGTTTTGGGTAAAGATGGCAAACCATCAGTCGGTTTATCAAAAATTGTAACAAACGGTGTTTCTCATGTTGCTCTTGATGGCGAAAACGACAATTACCATTTTGGCGAATCAGGCATAAAAATAAGTGCTGATAAAAAAGTTGAAAAGGTAAAACCAGTAACAAAAACACGAACACAAGCAATCAAGACTGGAAAGCTAACCACAAAAGCCGCAACAAAAGTAACGGCAAAGAAGTCTATTAAGGTCAAATCTAACGTTAAAAAGGGTAATTCAAAAAACAAGTTAACAAAAACCAAGTTAACAAAAAACAAAAAAGTAACTAAAAAACCGGCAAAAAAGCCAGCTGTTAAAAAACAAAAAGTAGCTAAAAAAACATCCCAAAAGGCTACCCGAGAAACAGCTAACCAAAAGAAGGCTGTAAAAAAAGCAGCGGGAAAAACTGCACCGGTAGCATCAACAACAGCGGGAACCCCAGCGGCGTAAGCACCCGGATTATATGAAAATCAAGGCCCCAAGATAGTTTGTCTTGGGGCCTTTTCTATTGCTTTATGAAAGCTAATGTAACATCGCACTGCCGTAGGCCAAATGTCATCAATTTAAGAAAACAATACTAATATCTAAAACCAAGCGCGATCCTACTTGTCGCATTGTCGAACCGGCGAAGGCCGGTTTCTAGGCTCTTTATACAAGGACTATGTATATGTAATAACTTCTCATAACCGACATTGTAAATAATTTTTTGAGTACGAAAGTAAGTTAAAACTACTGGAACCCGGCCTTCCGACTTCGCCCAAGTGGCTACGACGGACACGTCGCCGGTGCGACGGTTTGGTGAAAAAAAGATCTTTATCTAGGCAATGGTTATGAGATTTTATTTAGTCCTGTTATCAGGCAAAACTCTTAAGCTGATGACATTGGGCCTCCGCCCAGGCTACGTGCAAGACTTCGCCGGGCACGGCCGGGAAGGCCATGTGGAATAGCTTTTAGTATCACCACACCTCATACCATTTATGATTATGATTATCGAATTCGCCATAACTAGTTATCAAACTGGTATTAATTTACTAAAGCGCAAAACCAGCCGATTATCCACCTGCAAAAGAAAAAACATCTTTAATCAAATAATCACAAAATGTAAAAAAGCACAAAAAAGGGCTCAGATTTTGAGCCCTTTTTTGTGCTTTAAAAAATATTTATTTATTACTTATTCTGCTTTTCAACCCTACTGATTTTGGCTCTTTCGGCAGCTGTTGTTTTCTTTTCACTCTTCTTAACTTTTTTAGCTAACTTAGTTTTTGCTTTTGTTTTTTCTTTTTTTACAGCTTTTCCCGCTTTCATCTTGCTAGGATCTTTAAGCTGAGTCTCCTTTGCAACCAACCACTTACTAATAAATTTATTTTTTACGGTACCAAACAAAGCATCGTGCTCGCTCGCCGTTTGTAAAAGTTTTACAGTTTGGGCGTAGTGAGCAAGCGTATCAAATCCTTTGCGACCGGTAATCCAATTGAAACGAGCAATCATTGTAAAAAGCTGTGCCTTTTGGGTTGCTGTTGCCTTTGTAGCATTTTCATTCATAAATTCAATAATATTATTGGCAGCGACGGTAAATGATTTAATTTCGCCTCTTCTATTGAATTTTCCAAGTTTGGCAATTGTCGCATCTTTTTTCGTTCTTTTAAGTTTTTTATCTTTTACTACTTTTTTACCTTTTGCCTTTTTAGCCTTTGTAGCTTTTTTCTTTGATGCACCGGCCTTTGCCTTTACGTCTTTTGTTTTATCCTTACGTTGCTTTTTAGCAGCAGTTCGAATTGGTTTGCCTGAGGCATCACACTGTGGCTGATTAAAGCCTTTTTTTGTCGTTTCAGCAGCCACCGTCTCTTCTTCTATCATAGCTCTGGTTGATTGAACGGCTACCATGGACACGGCCAAAAGCAACACCGAAAGTTGTTTGATATTCATAAAGATCCCCTTCCCCCTTAAAAATTCCCTAAAAAACTCTTATCTTTCTTACTAATCATTCAAAATAAACTTACTAACTGAATTATATAATAAGCAAAACTAAAAAATAAAGAGTTTAATAAACAAATTAATTTTTTCTCAATACAAGAACAGTATTACCACCACCAAACCCAAATGAGTTTGATATTGCATAATTTATTTTTGAATCTCCGATTCTTGAATCTCTGGCATAACCGGGGATATAATCAAGATCACATTCCGGATCTGGATTTTCAAGATTGATTGTTGGAGGCAAAATTTGCTTTTGTAACGCCAGAGCGCAAAAAATTGCTTCTGCAGCGCCCGTTGCTCCAAGCATGTGACCTGTCATAGACTTCGTGCTACTAATCACAGTGTGCCGCGGATTTTTGGGAGAAATATGTTCTCCAAAAACATTTTTCAGCACTTTAGTTTCAACTATATCATTCATTCGAGTTCCTGTACCATGAGCATTAATATACCCGACATCTTCAGGATTAATTTTTGCTTCATTCAATGCCATTTTTACAGCATTTATGGCACCTCTACCCTCAGGATGAATTGCAGTAATATGGTGCGCGTCAGAAGTTGCACCATAACCTACTATTTCGGCATAAATTTTAGCACCACGCTTAATTGCTAAATCCTTGCGTTCAAGGATAAGCATAGCTGCGCCCTCTGCCATTACAAAACCGGTGCGCAAAGCATCAAATGGCCTGCTGGCTTGAGCAGGATCGCCCGTCCATGTTGAAAGGGCTCTCATATTTCCAAATCCAATTACTGTAATTGGAATAGCACAACTCTCAACACCTCCAGCCAACATGTAATCAGCATAACCGTCTCTTATTGCTCTAAACGACAGTCCCAAAGCATCACTACTTGAAGAACATGCATTTGCAATTACAGCACAAGGCCCTTGTAAATTCCACTTTATACTCGCCCAACCAACAGCCTCGTTACTAATCAAACTTGGAATTGTAAAAGGTGACACCCTTTTCGGTCCACCTGCAATATATTCACGAACACTGTGCTCAATCTCACCAAGACCACCAATCCCAATACCCATGTATGAGCCAAATCTATCTCGTTGCTCCGGAATGGCATCCGACAAACCGGAATCCTCGATTGCCTGTTTTGCAGCAACCAAGCCCAGATGTATAAATCGTCCGGCCTTATGTTGATCTTTAAGTGACAAAACTTGATTGATAAGCGCCTGATCATTTTTTACAAATCCAGCAACCTTACATGGATAATTTTCAAGGTTATAACGATCACTTAAAAAACCAATGCCAGATTTTCCCAAGATTAGATTGTCCCAGGTTGATTGAGTATCATTACCCAAAGGGGTAAGAAGTCCCACACCCGTAATTACAACCTCACATTTTGACATAATATTAACTTCTTATTTTGTGCGATATGTATGAATTAAAGCTACCGCTTCACCAATTGATTTGATTTTTTCGGCATCTTCATCTTTGATTTCGATACCAAAAGTATCCTCAAAATTCATTATTATTTCAACAACATCAAGAGAATCTGCTCCTAAGTCTTTAAACGTAGAAGTTTCTGTAATATTTTGAGCAGGAAGATTCAATTTTTCCGAAATAATAGAAACCACTTTAGTCAGTGTCTCTTCTCTTGTAAATGCCATAAAATACTCCTAAAAATTTAAATTATAGATTCTATAGATATCTTTAAAATAACACAGGTTTATATGATATCTGATTTTTGAAAAATTTTCTACAAAAGCATGCGTTTTAAGGCTAAATGTATCAATTTATTAGACTATTTTCAAATCATTCCACCAGTCAACTCTATTGTTTGACCAGTAATATAATCAGCCCTGCCAGATGTCAAAAAATCAATAAGATTTGCAACATCATCCGGGTGTCCAAAGCGCTTGAGAGCTATATGCTCCAAGGCCATTTGCTTGGCAGATTCAGGTAATTTATCAGTCATAGTTGTTTGAATAAACCCCGGCGCAATGGAATTGATCAATACATTACGACTGGCATATTCCTGCGCAAGCGTTTTGGTTAAGGCAATAATGCCGGCCTTGCTTGCAGCATAATTAGCCTGCCCTGCATTACCATGAAGCCCAACAATCGAACTAATATTAATAATATAGCTTTTGGATTGCTTAATCATACGTTTAAGCGCCTGCTGAGAACAGAAAAATGTCCCTTTTAGATTGACATCCAAAACAGTATCCCAATCAGACTCATTCATTCGAATTGCAAGTGTATCGCGTGTAACACCGGCATTGTTAACAAGCAAATTTAAATCTTTATTTAACTGATTTTCTAAAATTTTTGATAATTGATCAAACCCATTCTTTATTGATCCAACAGATGAAACATCGACTTGAAAATATTGAATATTTAAGTCTTTTAATTTCTGAACAATTTGTGCATTTTCCGGTAAATAATCAAAAACAAAAACCCGATCGCCCCGCAGCAGCAAGTTTTTAGCAACAGCAAAACCTATTCCCTGCACCCCTCCGGTAACCAAAGAATTAAATTGAGCCATCGCCCTTGCCACCTTTCTGGCTATCGTTTAACTCTTCCTCAATCACAAGGTCTATTTCAGTTTTCGGAATTTCTTTACCCAAAAAACTCGCCAACTGTTCAATGTCTGCTTGAGTATTAATTGAAACGATATTTGCATCCGGCCACTCTCTTTTGAGCATTTTTGCATATTTGGTCCCAGGCCCAACCTCGATAATCAAATCACATTTCTTGAAATGCTGCATAGCCGGCCACCATAAAACATTGGAACTCATCTGCTTAACAAGCGACTCTTTGATCTCTTCATTAGACCTTACAACTCGCGCTGCAACATTATTTACAAGTGGAACACTGAGATCTTTGAAATCAACTTTGACCAAATAGGCAGCAAAGTTATTTTCAGCCTCTTTCATCATCCTTGAGTGGAATGCACCTGCAACATTAAGAGCTATTGCCTTACCTTTAGCCTGCTTAATATCGCTTGCAATGGCAATGAGCTCGTTGGGCGTCCCTGAAATAACAAATTGAGTTGGAGAGTTATAATTTACAACTTCGGCAACAACTTTAATATCGCTTGGATCATCGTATTTTTTGCATATTTCTTGAACAACCTCAACCGGCAGTCCAAGAGACGCTAACATGCCACCTTCGTACTGCTTGGTAGCTTCTTCCAAAAAAAGCGCACGCTTTTTTAATAAATATATTGCATCGGGAAAGGTCATTCCGCCGGCAGCAAAAATTGCAGAATATTCTCCTGAACTATGCCCAGCAACAATACTTGGAGTAATTCCATATTTTTCATTCAGTATTTTATAAATTGATGCGCTAACGAGAAAAATTGATGTTTGCGCATTAACAGTTTCTCTAAGCTCTTTTTCTGATGATGCAAAACAAAGGCGAACAAAATTCTGATCAACACAACTTGAGGCTTGCTCAAAAAGTTCTTGTATCAAGCGCTCTCGATCGTAAAGCTCCTTACACATGCCAAGAAACTGCGCCCCTTGTCCAGGAAAAATCATCCCAATTTTCATAGCACACCTATTTTTTTACAATAATTAAAATATAACCTCACACTTAACCAAAATTACAAGCTTTCAGCTGTAATTAAACTCAATTTATCTCTGACTTCGCCCGCAAAAACAGATACTTGCCCAGATTTTGCAGTTGTCTTAACCAAAAGCCTCTGCCAATAATCCTTGGCTTCATTATATTTTTTTTGATTCCAAAAATATGAACCCACTTGATATAAAGCAACTTCATTTGCAACGCTGCTATCATTATTTGCAATAGAAATAAGCTCATTAAGCGCTTCGCTTTGAGCCTTTTCATCTTTTTTATCCATACCGATTAAAGCTATCTTCACTCTGTATGAATCTTTGATTTCTTCACTTTTGACCTGATTAACAACATCTTTTAATATCTTAATTGCATCATCAACTTTTCCGAGATTCAATAGAGCCTCGGCTTGAAATGCCAAAAATGCCGGCGCCAATTCTGTGTTTTTATAATTCAGATAACCCTGTCTAAACAATTGCTCAGTTTGAGTCCACTTGTCATTCTCGCTTTCAAACTGTTTAACACTTGGATAATTTGAACTTACCTGTTTATTTTTTATTACACCATCGTAGGACTGAATTGCTGACATAAAATCTTTGTATGCTGCAGCACGAACTTTATTTTTATAATAAGAATAGCCAAAAATTACAGAACCCAAAACAATCGCACCCGCCCCAGCCGCAACTAAAATTTGCTGATACGCCTTTGCTTTTTTAAAAACATCATCAACCCACTTTAACAAAACTGCTTGCTTGATTTCCATCGTATTCTCCTTACTTATTGCTTATTTTAGACTTAAAGATACGCATAAAATTGAGTATATATTACTTCTCGTTTTTGTATACTAAAAATGCTATTTATATTAAGAAATTTCGCATCGAAACATTATCATTTCATATTGAAAAATTTAACACTGTTTTCTATAGTGTTTTCTATAACTTCGGCAGTAGAATTTCCATGGCAAATAATAATATTACCCTTAACTCCAAGTAAAACAGCCCCACCGGAATATAATACGCTTTTTGCCGTATCATAAACAAAGTCACAAATTTTTGAATCAAATATTTTTTTACGTTCAGCGTCTTTTTTTACTAATTTAGCCAATAGCTCAAAGGCCCCTTCAAGTGTTTTTAAAAAAATATTTCCAGAAAATCCATCGCTCACAACAATATCTGTCTTGTGATCAAATATATCGAATGGCTCAATATTGCCTATAAAATTTAATTTCGAATTTTTAAGTAATAAAAAAGCCTCTTTGGTTACCAAAGACCCCTTGCAATCTTCCTGCCCATTTGAAAGAAGAGCTATTCTAGGATTGGGTATATCTAAGATATTTTTTGCATAATCATCTGCAAGGTAGGCAAACTGCACTAAATTATTTGGCCTACATTCTGTATTTGCACCTAAATCAAGGGCTAAAACCTTTTTACCGGTTGAAGTTGGTAAAAGACCTGCAATAGCAGGTCTATCAAGTTTATCTATCCTGCCCAAAATAAGACTGGCTGCCACCATTACAGCGCCAGAATTACCCGCGGAAATTGCAACATTTGCTTGCCCTGTTTTGACAAGCTCAATAATTTTAACAATTGAGGAATCTTTTTTTTGACGCACCGCATTGACAGGATCTTCATCCATAGCAATCACACTTGCTGAATCGCAAAGAGTTATTGGATAATTTTGCCAGTTCAAGTCATATTTATAAAGAAGTTCCTTCACAACTTCTTGTGGCCCAACAAGAATGAGTGGAATCGATTTTTTTGCCGCATTCAATGCCCCAATAACTATCTGTTCCGGAGCATGGTCCCCACCCATAACATCTAAAGCGATCATTTTTTGACCCCACAATTTCAGGTTCTAGGTAAACAAAATAAAAAAAGCGACGCAACTTTTTAAGTTTGGCCGCTTTCTATTAGCTATAAAATTCAAGTAATGTGCATACACATTAATTTATTCTTTTGCACCGTCCGAAGCAACTGGAGCGACTGATGCCTTTGATTGCATCTGCTGCTCTTTTGTCTGTCGAGCTTTTCCTCTTTGATACATTCTATCTGCTTTTGTTCTCAAAATTTTTGTACCCTTGTAATAACCACATTCCTTGCAGGCTTGGTGTGGAATAACTGGGGCCTGGCATGTTTGACACGCAGCAATAGTCTTTGGCTTTAAACCTTTATTCGCAGATCGCATGTCTCTTCTAGATTTTGACAGTTTACGCTTTGGCGTTGGCATAGTAAACTCCTATCGTGTTCAAACTTAAAAAACTTGTTTTGTCCTTGTAAAAATTAGGTATATTTGGCAAAATAATACTACATGTTTTAAAAAACTGCAACCACAAACGCATTACATGTTGTTTTAGCGGTTTTTTATTTCCAGACAATAGAATTCGAGTATGTTTTTGATCTAATGGGAGTTTTGATATGGCAAATGTATCGATGGATTTGGTAAAAAAGCTTAGGGAAAAGACTCAAGTTGGAATGATGGACTGTAAAAAGGCACTTGAAGAGTCAAATGGTGACATTGAAAAGGCAATTGAAATTTTAAGAAAAAAAGGCTCTGCTGTTGCCGCTAAAAGAGGCGATAATGCCACAACCAATGGCCGCGTAGAATGTTTTATTTCTTCTGACGCCAAGACCGGCGCAATGGTTGAAGTCGCATGTGAAACCGACTTTTCTGCAAAAACAGTAGACATGGAATTTTTTGCAAAACACACAGCCGAAGTTGCCGCAATTACCGCAGTTAATGATGCGCAAGCAATTTTAAGCCAAAAATCAGTAAAAAACCCTACTCTGGTCATAAAAGATCACCTTGATGAATTGATAGCAAAAATTGCTGAAAGCATCAAAGTCTCTAAAGTTATACTTTTTAAAGCTGGAAAATTAGGTATGGTACATGCCTACATTCACCCAGGATCAACAGTGGGGGTAATGATTGAACTTGAAATGGAAAAGGATCCTTCATCACAGTTTGAGGCGCTAAAAGACATCGCTAAAGACCTCTGCATGCAAATTGCAGTAAACAAGCCTTTATCTGTTTCGTCAGCAGATCTTGATCCTGCAAGCGTTGCAAAAGAACGTGAAATTGCTACAGAACAGTTAAAACTCTCCGGTAAACCTGCAAATGTTATCGAAAAGATTTTAGAAGGTAAAATCAAAAAATACTACGAAGATGTTTGCTTACTCAACCAATTCTTCATCAAGAACGACAAGCTTACAATCCAACTTTATCTGGACGAGGTATCTAAAAAGCTTGGAAATAAAGTTGCGGTAAAGCAGTTTGTAAGAATTGGAATTGGTCGCTAATAAAACTGCCGGCAAAATTTTAGGAAAAACCATGGAATCAGTTTTAATCAAATTGAGCGGTGAGTTTTTATGCAATGCCAACAGCCAAAACCACGAGGGATCTAATACAGAAGGCAATAACACCATTGGCTTTGATCATGCACGACTCAAAAATTTTGCCGAACAAATAAAAAAATTGGCCCCAAATTATAACATCGGAATTGTAATAGGTGGTGGAAATTTTTTTAGAGCCTCCAAGCAAGGCAAACAGCTTAAAATGCATCAACCTAACGCCGATTCAGTTGGAATGCTCGCAACAGTTATGAATGGAATGATATTACAAGACATTTTGAAGCAAGTTAATTTAGAATCTGTTGTGTTGAGCGCATTTTTAATTGATTCAATAGTTCCGAGAATTAATCAAACGCTGATTGATTCAGCACTAAATGAAAATAAAATAATTATTTTTGTTGGTGGAACCGGCAATCCGTTTTTTACAACGGATACCAACGCTGTACTCCGTGCATTGCAGATTGGAGCTAAGCAGATTTGGAAAGCAACAAAGGTTGATGGAATTTATTCATCAGATCCAGTAGTTGATAACAAAGCTAAAAAATTTAAAAACATTGAATATGCAAAAGTTCTTGAAAATAATTTAAAAATTATCGACCCAACAGCGATAACACTTGCCGCAGGAAATAATGTAAAAATACGAGTGTTTAACGTATTTGAAAAAGATGCATTATTAAAAGCTTCAAAAGACTTGAACTTTGGCAGTACAATTAGTTAAGACAGTTTTTAGAATAAGTAATTTAATTTAATATAAAGGATTGCGATGGAAGAAATAGCATTTATTGAAGGCGATTCGAAAAGTATCGAAACCCTTACAAAAGAAGAGATGAATAAAGCAATCAAGCATTTTGAAAAAGAGCTTTTGTCGATTAGAACCGGTCGAGCAAGCACCGCAATGCTTGAAGGCCTAAAAGTTGAATGTTACGGTCAATTAATGGGGCTAAGAGAACTTGCAACATTAGCTGCTCCGGATGCAAGATTATTAACAATTCAACCTTGGGATCCAAGTATTATTGGAGACATTGAAAAAGCACTTCAAACATCGGATCTTGGCGTATCGCCATCAAATGATGGTAAAATAATTAGAATTCAATTACCTCAAATGAGCGCAACAAGACGCGAAGAGTTGGTAAAAATTCTTGGGAAAAAAGTTGAAGAATGTAGAGTTGCAATAAGAAACTCTCGTAAAGACATTCATAATGAAATCAGAGATGCGGATAAAAAACATATCATCTCTGAAGACTTTGCTGAAAAACTTAGTACATTACTTCAAAAAATCACTGACGAGTTTATCAAAAAAGCCGATGATATGTATGAGAAGAAAGCAGGCGAGCTAAGAGCTGTTTAACCGAAAATCTATAACATAGACCAAACAAGTTTGATCACGTTCATAAATAAAAAACCCGAGATAAGTAAAAGTAATTATCTCGGGTTTTTTATTTAATTTTAATCACAAACTTATAATGGACAATCCAGGCACTGAATTATGACGAATTCTACTTCATATTCGGTAAAAAAAACAAATATCTTCATCTAAATAATCATAATGATTATATTAAAACGTATGATTCAATATTTGGCAGAATTAAGTATTGGAATGTACGTATTATTGGAGTAGGAAGTATGAAAAAACAATTTCACGCGAAGATTTTTGCATACATATCTTTATCGTTCTGTGTTTTTCAAGCTTATGCAACACGACAACATCAAGAATGCCAAGATGTAATTATTAACAATGTTATAGTACAAACTGGACTTAGTGACAGTCAAAGACTTTATGGCGCTATTAAGCCCATATTGGATCAATACAAACGTCCAATTACCGTACTCGATCTTGGCGCCGGTCAAGGATATTTTACATTTCGTATTGCTCATGATTATGATTCAACATGCATTATGGTTGAGGATAATGGTGATTCGTTTCGTCAGGCCGACCAACTCTTAGAACTTTGTCATTTAAACTCCAATTTACAAAACATCGTTCTTTTAAACAAAAGAATGTCATTGCAAGAGCTGCAAAAACTCGCTGATTGCGAACATTTTGATGTGATTTTAGCTTTTGATTATATTAATCCCAAAGATCGCAACTGGAAACAAAGAGTTAATGCAATATTACGCTTGGGGGATAATATATTTATCCAGACGCCTTGGTCAAACGTTTCGGAAGAAAACATGGTAAAAAGAAGCGTTGTTGAATTCCTTGCTAACCAATCCGGAAAATTGATTTTACAAACTCCTTGCGCATATGAACCAAAAATCGAAGAGCAACTGTTCTGGTTGCAGCGCCACAAAGAAGGATTGCTATGCAAGTGTTTTGCTTCTGATAGTAATGATTCCAATATGAATTTATTCCGAATTGAAAATTCTTACACAAAAAAAACTTTTCTAAAAAAAGGTCACTCTTCTGGTCCCTAATGGAAAAAGGGAATAAATCTTATAACATTTCTAATGCTTAATGGTACATATCCAACTAAAAAAGTCATTAAACAAACAGTAACCAAACTTACACAAGAAAAACTAACGGATTTTGCGCCAAAGAACCTAATAGTACAAGGCGATAATATTGCGCTGATTGATCAAAATGATAAAGAATGGCGTGAAGTTAATATACAAAAGAGCCTAGAATTCATAAATGATATCATCGATCAAACATCGGCATCGGGTATTTTAAACATCTTAAAACAAGATCATAAACGACATAGAAGAAAACATACCCGGAACTGGTTAAGCCGTTTGATATGGAAAGACCGTAAGGAATGATTTTTAGAATAAAAGTTTTTCATTCAGGGCTTTAACAACTTTAAATACATCATCTACAGATATATCTTTTGCCCACTCACACCTGTTTTTTGTATAGATAAAATGGGACTTTTCTGATTTTGGAGCCCACATAGCGGTCTTTTGCCTAAATAATCCAATAAGTAAAATATTAAAAGCAAAAGCCAAATGAATTACTGATGTATCTACAGAGATAACTAAATCACACAGTGAAATCATAGCCGGCAATTCAAAAAAGCTTTTACTTGCCGTAAAAACATAAACATTCTTCAATGAATTGTTTTTTATGATTTTCTCGATCAATTCTCTTTTTTCCGGTAATGCATTAATAATAAAACTTAAATTTAAAAAAGCGTTACTCTGTCTCAATAGTTTTATTAACTCAATAACATTATCAATATTCCAAGAGCGTTTTTTACATTTGGCAAAAGAGTTTAAAAATATAATCCTATCATGTTTAGGCGTAATCCCTAACGCTAAAAGGTCAGATTGGGCCTTGTCTATCCATTTTTTATCAATATTAAAAGATAATTTTTTTTGTTCCTGCGAAATTTTAAGACCAAAATTTTTTTCAAAAATATACGCAAAATAATCACTTATGGGATCAAAACCAATACTCTTAATGGCAGGCGCAACAAATCCGGATGGTGATATTAATTTAGCAAATCTTGCCATCCTTGATGGCCGAATATGAAATAAACAAACAACAATCGGATAATTTTCTTGTCTAAGCTTTTTGAAAAATCTAACTAAATTCCACCAAGCTCCAACATTTGTGTAAACTTTGTTAAAAAAAGGACAAGACTGCATCCATTCATACACAATATCATGTTTTTTGTGTTTCCATCTAACCAAACAACTCTTACCTCGATACTCATCAACCCAAAAATCAATCTTTAGGTTAGGATATTGTTCTGATAAAGCCTTAAAATAGTTGTACAAATAAAAAAAATCACCTATTGCCACACCACCAATAAATAAAATCTTTCTGCTTTTTTCCAGTAACTCTTTTGGTACAATTTGATACATAATCCATCTCCAAATGACTAATGTCCATAAATAACAAGCTTTCAATATAATTAAATAGTAGTTATTTGCAATAACAACCCAGCCCAGAACCAAAATTATACACGTATATTACGAAATGGCATATGTACCGAATACAGGCCCCCGTTTGCAAATAATAAATTATTAAATTAGTGTTATTAGTAATTATTTAATTCTATATTTTTAGTATTATTTTTGGAGGTTATCGTGAATACTTTTAAATCAATAGCATTATCATTGAGCTTTATTCTTGGTTTGGCAACAACAAATGCGTTTGGTATGAAAAGGGCAACTCCTGCGCCAAACATGCAAGAAACGCCTTCCCCAACCGCATCGAAACAGAATTCTGCTCCATCAACAAAACTAACTTGTGGGGAATACAGAGATCCTCGTGCAAAAAAAGAAAAAACCGCTGAAGAGCCTCAGCTACCAATGGATCAGGGTGATGATGATAAAGAAGATACAGCCATCATGGCAGATGAACAAAATGATGCCATAGTAGCAGAAATAACAAGACAATTTGCAACTGCTGGATTTTTTCAAGGAAAGCGATTCAGTTTTTTGGGTAGAGTAGCAGAAGCAGTAGCAGTTAGAACAGCCATGAATATTGTAAGAACAGCAGTAAAAGACCTAAATAAAACACTGGCGGAAATGAAATTGGACTTTTCAGACGAAAGTACAACTCTATAAAATTCGCTTTTTGATTTTATCAAGTATAAAAAAGAGACCAAAATTATGCGATTTTGGTCTCTTTTTTATTGTAAATTTAAATAGAAATATAAAAAAGCACACTTTCTTGTAAAAATTGACACTTTGTATTTTAAATATATACTATGTTGTATAGGAATAATGCGACGTTTTTCGTAAGATCGCCTGCATGAATTCTTATCTTTTAAAGTATTTAAAGCTATTTTTTTATATAATTATGGAGGCGTTCATGAAACGTTTATTTTCAAAATACAGTCGTTATATCTTTATTGCATTTGCACTTTGTTCAGTATCAAGACTTTTGGCTATGGAAGAAACTCCTTCGCAATTTAATGCTCCTCGGCAAATAAGATTGGCCGAACTGGATGAATACCGCGCACAATTAATCAAAATGATTTGGATTAGAAAAAGCAATCCATCTTGCGATGAAGATACCCGCGCTAATCTAAGTTTTTTTGAAGAAACTTTAAAAAACGTAGAACGTGAACTCCGTTTACTTCTGGATCCTGATATACAAAATTCAGCCGTTACCATAGCGTACCCGATTTTTCAATATATTCCGGTTCCATTACCCATGGCAATGCCCATGCATCCCGGAATGCTCCCTATGCCACAGCCTATTTTAGATAGAAATCTATTCCCAGAAATTAACCCTATAATAGAACATTCACCTGTACAACCAGATCAAACTCAGGACCATACACCAGAAATTCAACCTGCACCCCAACAAACAACAGAATTAACAACGCAGCAAGAACAGATTGGGGGAATTCTAAAAAGACCTTCACATCCTGACCAGACCGAATCACAAATATCTTTATCAACAAAAACTCCTGTAAAAACATATGCCTCCGCAGTTGCGACACCTGCAAAACCTGTACCCGAGAAGTCTGTTCAACAACAACGATCAACCACGGTTGAACAAACATGTACATCTCATGCACCCAAAGCAGTTTTTAAAAATAGATTTGAACATCAACAACAAGTTGAAACAAGCAAGTTGAAAAAAACAAAAACAGAACACCACAATGTTGTTCAAGTTACTCAGATTGTTCAGGACAAAAAACAAGCGTCTACACAAAAAGAGAAAAAGAAATCTCAAATTACACCTGAAAAACAACAACCCCAAACAGCTCCAAGCACCACACAGGTAAAAGAAAGAGTTGTATTAACAACACCAGCACATGAAAAAGAACATAAGGCTAAATCAGAGAAGACTAAAACAAAAACTCCAAAACAAGAAGAAGCAACTGTAAAAGAAACAAAAAAAGAAGTTGTCGTTCAACCATCTGAACCTGAAGAAGAAGACGCATCAGAAGAAGAGTCTGTCGATTCTCACAAATCCGAACCCCAAACTAAAGAAAAGCCAAAACTTAAGCAAAAAAGCCAAAAACAAAAAAAGAAAAGTCATAAAAAAGAAAGTTCTACTCAACCGCTCGTTGCCGCAGCGGCATCAAGCAATCCTCAATGCGCGCAAACACAGTCTGCCCAAACTGAAAAAATTATACTGTTTAGCTTGTGGGAACATGGAATAGAGCTCTTGAAACAATTACCTTCTATTGAAGATGACTTAGAAAAAAGAAACACTCTATCACAAGCAATTTCACTTTTTGAACAGGTTTTCTCATTGCGACCTGATATTAACAGTGTAATACCTGTTGATATGGACCAAATCGAAGGACTTGTAAAATTTCTTTACGAATGTTTTGCTCATAACCCTTTGGTCCAGGCTCTTATAATTCGTATTAATCTTCTTACTGACTTTGATTTTGAAAATGTATTGAAAGTTAATAAACATGATTTTATACAGAATTTTATCGTGACGATATCTGAAGAAGACGTTGCTGAACAAACGGAAGATAAATTAAAAACACTATCTTCTATCTGGCTTGTTCAGGGATGCCTGACTATTAACGGCATCGAAACGGAACGTTCTGAAAATCACGCCCTTACATTATTATCAAAAATTATTGAAAACCAAGTAGTATCGGAACATGTTCGTACTGAAGCGGTTGAATTACTGGCACAAATTGCCAAGCGACTTGCAAAAGGAACAAAACCTAATCCGGAAAAAGACATCCCTTTATTAAAAATGTGCTACAAGCTCATTCCTCATTTAATTGTCAGTGATAATGTGCAGATGGCAACAAGCGTTTATATCATTGCTGAACAATTTTCTTACGAACTTTTTACAATCAATCATGAGAGAATTTATTCTAGGAGCAGTGGTGAATCGTGTAGTAATCCGGAGTCTTGGGAAGTTATAATTTCAAGCGCTGAGCAAGCACTCCAGTCAAAGATTTCCGAAAACTCAACGCAAAAAAAATCAAAAAAACAAAAAGGTCCCTCATTTACCCCAGAAAATAAAAATGAGTTGTGTGCCTTATCAGCATTATGTTTTGGTAAAACGCTCAGACACTTAAAATATGGCGATTTACTAGATTCAGAAATAACAAAACTATTCTTGGAAAAGGCCGAACTTTACCTTGACGTAATTGACGTAACACAAATTGCTCGGGGAAACCCATTTAATTTTACGTTAGCAAAGGTTTATGATATTCTTTCAGAACTTGTTGTACATAAAGGCACAATAGATAAGGCATTGGGTCTAAAATACCTTCGTATTGCATGCAGATTTTCTCCGGAATCTAAAGTTTATAAATTTGATTTTGCAACAAAACTTTTGTCCATTAATCCTGTAACAAAAACAGAGTTAGAAGAGGCACTTTCTTTGCTCAAGTCACTGGCTGATGAAATAACAACTCAAACTCGTGTTGATCCTATCTGTGTACAAGCGGCATTCATGTTTGCATCGATTTATAATTCAGGACCCGCAAAACCAGTCAAGGGCTTTCGTACAAATGAAAAGCTCGCGTTAGAATATCTTGCGCTTGCTGCAAATGCCGGACACCCTGATGCAATGCGCATTCTAATGGCAAACCATGAACAGTCACCAGCCCTTTCCACGGGTGCAGCAGCTCCAAGCAGCAGACCAAATTAAAAACTAATAAAAAAAGGATTATATCATGAAAAATATACGCATTTTAATATTAATTTCGGCACTCACCGGACTAAATATTTCGGCAGGATATGGCATGAATGCTGCCTCCAATCAAAAACGCACAATTACAACTGCCGCTGATACCACAGATGAAAGCGAACTTGGAATGCATGAGCCATCCACAAAAAAGAAAAAATCTGTTGAAGAAGAAACACCACAAGTCGATTTTTATGAAAATGCAAAATTCCCTTTACATATTGCTTCCAGAAGGGGCGATATAAATAAAGTGGAAAGACTTATTCATGAAAAGGCTCGCATCAATTTAACTGACGACTACGGTATGGCACCGTTGCATTGGGCGGCCTGGACTGGATGCAAAGAAATTGTAGAAATACTTCTTAAGGCCGGAGCAAATTTCAACCAAACTTGCACCGCCAATGGAATGACGGCTTTACATTTCGCCAAATGCTATAAACATACTGAAATCATAAAAATACTGCTAAAAGCGGGAGCTGATACTCAAAAAACTGATTTTTGGAACAGAACACCATGGGATATGTAAATATTTTCTAGTAATTATAAGCAAAAATAAATATGAGGTTATATCATGAAAAACATGAAAAAATTAATGTTAGCAGCAATACTTTCTGGTTCAACAATATCATCAGGTTATTGTATGGAGGATAAGGAGCAAAAAAAGACCAACCCCACTGTTAGTTTTGAGACTGAAACAGAAACAATTTCACAAATTGACCGCGACCAAAACGGTTTTTCTCTTTTGCATTGGGCTGCTATCATGGAAAATAAAAATCTTGCAGAAAAACTTATAGCTGAAGGCTTTTACGTCAATACACGCACCAGTCTTGGCTGTACCCCATTATTTTTGGCTGCCCAAAGGGGCAGAGAAGAAAATGTCGCTTTTTTTATTTCTGCTGGCGCCGATGTCAACATAGCTAATAATGAAGGCGAAACCCCTTTGCATTTAGCCGCCAAAAAAGGACATTTAGACATAGTCGATATTCTTCTTAAAAATGGCGCCATTGTTGACAAACGTAACAAAAAAGGCGAAACCCCTTTATACAGTGCCGTATGTTCACAAGAAACAGAAATTATAGCAATGCTTCTTCATTTTGGAGCTTATGTTGATAAAGCCGATAATGAAGGGAGAACCCCACTACATTTAGCTGCAATGCTCGGTTATAAAGAAGTTTTAGAAATTCTTCTTCGCACAAGCGCAAATCCTAATAGCCAAGATAGAAATGGACATACTCCATTGGACCTGGCAACACATTTTGGACATCACGAAATTATAGCAGTGCTTGTTCCTCTTACCATAGAAACCCAAGAGCACGAATCAAGTTTGTTTTCAAGCTGCTCTATACAATAAAAGACTAAAAAATTATTAAGGAGGTTATATCATGAAAAAATTAATGTTGATAACAATGCTCATCAGTTTAACAATGTCATCAAGTTATTGTATGTTAGCACAGGATTATCAGTGGCAGGCATCTACTGCGATTGACGACGATGCTACAGATGATATCGAACTGGAAATAGCAGGGCAAAATGTACTGCCATTAGACACTGATAATTTCGATATAGAAACCGAAACTCACCCACAGATCAAAGTAGATGAAAATGGAAACACCGCTCTGCATCTTTTGGTTTCTGATTGGCATTATAGGTCAGATACAGAAAAGCAGTATGTAAAGCAACTTATCGACGAGTATGCTTATTTATATGTTAACAGAAGCAATAATAAAGGCCAAACCCCTTTACATTTGGCCATAGATTCAAAAGATACGGAAATAATCGTAATACTTCTTGGCGCAGGGGCCAATATTAACGAACAAGACAATAATGGCAATACACCTTTGTTTTCGGCCTGCTGGATAGGAACAGAAGAAACCATAAAAATGCTTATTGATGCAGGAGCCAACGTTAATATGCAAAACTATAAAGGACATACGCCCCTGCATGTCGCTGTTTGGAATGATCAAATAAATACTTTAGAAGCACTTCTTCGTGCAGGCGCTGATTTTAATATTTCTGATAAAAACGGCAATTCGCCACTGAATGATGCTATCCAACATAGACATCCAGAAATTGCAAAAATATTTAATTCATTTAGCTTAATTCAATAGAAAATAAAAACAAATAATTCTATTCATTAAGAATTAAGAAAAGGACCTTGGATAACCAGGGTCCTTTTCTTTTGATAAAACTCCTAAACATTTACTGAAAAATTGGCTAAGCTTTAGAACTTGTAATAACGATAATTTTAAAAATGGCCGGGTCTAAAAAATAGCTGGGGCTAATGGATAAACATTTTGTACATCTACACTTACATACTGAATTTTCGCTACTTGATGGTGCAATAAAAATTCCTAATTTGCTAAAATTTTGCAAACAAAATAACTGGAAGGCTATTGGCATCTCTGATCACGGCAACATCTTTGGTGCAATAAAATTGTTCCAATTGGCCAAAAAGGAAGGCATCAAGCCCATTCTTGGCGTCGAAATGTATTTAACCCCAGATGCAAAAATCAAAGACAACAAAGACCGATATCACCACATAATGCTGATCGTACAAAACGAGCAAGGCTATAAAAATTTGTGCCGATTGTTCTCGTTTGCATATCAAGATGGATTCTACTTCAAACCTCGAATAGACTACGCTCAACTCGAAAAATATTCCGAAGGCCTGATTATTACAACAGCGTGCGTTGGTGGACATATCCCAACACTACTTCGCGATGGAAACATCCAAGAAGCTGAACAAAGAACCAAATTCATGAAAGATCTTCTCGGCGACAGATTTTATTTCGAAATCGCACCACCGGAAATTGAAATCAATAGAATTACCACTCCACTCATGATTGAATATGGTAAAAAATGGGGTGTACCGCTGACGGTTGGATGCGACGCACATTTTCTTGGAAAAGAGGATCGTGACGCTCACGAAGTTTTGCTCTCAATTCAAACAAAAGATCAGATAGATAACCCAAAAAGATTTTCATTTGGCGACTTTTCAGGGCACCTAAGAACAGAAGAAGAAATTAGAAACGCATTTAATAACGATCCTGACTCAATTGAGGCAATGTGGAATACCGGTGTAATTGCAGACAGGTGTGAGTTCAATTTCGTATTTGGTAAGTTGTTTTTCCCAAAATTTCCAATTCCAGAGCAACATACAACAGAAAGTTTTTTTGAACACCTGTGCACAAACGGTATTGAAAAATTAAAACAAAAGGGATTAATCCCGTCGGACCAATTCGAAAAATATGATGAACGATTAAAACTTGAAATTGATCTGATCGAAAAAATGGGTTTTGTTGGCTACTTTTTGGTGGTCAGTGATTTCATCCAATGGGGAAAAGGCCAAGGCATCCCCATCGGACCCGGCCGAGGTTCCGCTGCAGGATCGCTTGTTGCATGGGCTCTTGCAATCACAAACGTTGACCCGTTAAGATTCAACCTACTCTTCGAACGATTCTTAAATCCCGAACGTATAAGCATGCCTGATATAGATATTGACTTCTGTATCGAAAGACGTGAAGAAGTTATCGATTACGTCAAAGAAAAATACGGACACGACTGCGTATGCCAGATTATTACGTTTGGAACAATGATGGCCAAAGGCGTGCTTAAAGATGTAGCAAGAGTTCTTGGTTTTCCATTTCAAGATGCAAATGCAATCACAGACCTAATTCCGGAGCAGTTAAAAATAACATTGGGGGAAGCCATTGAACAAGAACCCAAGTTAAAAGAATTAATTCAATCAAATCCAAAAGTACAAAAACTTTTTGAGATTGCATTAACACTTGAGGGTTTAACTCGACATGCATCAAAACATGCCGCCGGAATTGTTATATCCCCAACGGCATTACAAGCAACACTGCCACTTTATGTCCCGGCCAAAACTGATGACTTAGTCTCGCAATATTCGATGACGGATCTTGAAGCCCTTGGCTTTCTGAAGATGGACTTTTTGGGACTAAAAAACTTAACCGTAATTGACCGCGCGTTAAAAGCAATTAAAAAAAATCATGGCATTGAGATAGATCTAGACACACTGCCCCTTTATGATGAGAAAGCATTCAAACTACTGTGCGACGGAAATTCAAACGGAATATTCCAGTTTGAATCTGATGGAATTAAAGACGTTCTGCGCAAACTACAACCGGACAAATTTGAAGACCTAATTGCAGTTAACGCACTCTATCGTCCGGGACCACTTGGCTCAGGCATGGTGGATGACTACATTGATCGTCGTCACGGCCGGAAAAAAACAACATACATGTTCCCAGAACTTGAACCGGTTCTGTCAGAAACTTATGGAGTTATCGTTTATCAAGAACAGGTTATGAAAATTGCTTCTGCAATTGCAGGCTACACACTTGGTGGTGCAGATATTCTGCGTAAAGCCATGGGTAAGAAAAAAGTCGACGTCATGGAACAACAGAAGGTGTTGTTCGTTAAAGGCTCCAAAGAACGTGGATTTGATGAAAAAAAAGCGGCCGAACTTTTTGACTTGATGGCTTACTTTGCAGGATACGGATTCAATAAATCACACTCAACGGCTTATGCGCTGATTGCCTATCACACTGCATATCTGAAAGCTCATTACCCTAATGAGTTTATGGCCAGCCTGATCTCGCTTGAAACAAGCAATCCTGATGCGTTTGAGCTTTACCTGCATGAAATTCAAGACATGGGGTTAAAGATGATTCCCCCAAATATTAATCTCTCTGATACGGAATTTAAAGCAGAAAATGGAACAATCGTTTTCGGATTACAGGGAATTAAAAACGTTGGTGGTGCGGCACTTATAAGTATTCTTGAAGAAAGAAACAAAAAGCCATTCTCAGACATCCTTGATTTTTGTAAGCGAGTAGACTTGCGAACCGCAAACAAAAGAGTTCTTGAAAATTTAATTTACGCGGGAGCATTAGACTGCTTGCCCGGAAATCGTGCACAAAAAATAGCAGAAATTGATAAGATTATTGATATAGCTCACGCTGAAAAAGAACGTGAAAAAACTGGGCAAATGGATCTTTTTGGCATGAGTACCGCACTTTGTCATCCTGAACTTGATTCAGGATCTAATTCCACATCTACTGCTTACTCTTTTCAATTATTACAAGAATTTTCAGACAAAGAGAAACTTGAAAAAGAAAAAGAGGTTATTGGTTTTTACCTAAGCTCTCATCCGCTCAAAAGTTATCCTCAACTTAAATGGCTTAAAACAGACGGCTTTGCCGATTGCCTGGAAAAAATAAAAAACCTTAATTCTGTCAAAGAACCTTTTGTAACGGTAGTGGGCTTTGTACAAAGTTATAAAGAAATAACGACGAAAAAAGGCGACCGCATGGCCTTTGTAGATCTTGCAGATCTTTCAAGCCATTGTGAAATAATAATCTTCCCTTCTGTATTTAAAGATGTAGGATCTTTACTTTCACAGTACAATGTCTTTATAATTCGCGGCGCCCTTGATATCACTTCTCAGAACAAATGCAAAATCAAAGCAAATAAAATGATTCCAATTGAACTGTTTTTTGAAAAATATGAAAACATTCAGGGACTAACACTTCAAGTCCCCCGTTCAACAACAGAATCACAACTAAGTCAGATCAAAACATTGCTAACGGCAGGAAGTGTTCCACTTCGATTTAAGTTTAATGAGAACGATCAACAGCTAATGGTTTTTACCAGACAAAAAGTAAACTGTGCTCTGGATACACTTTTAAAACTTCAGTCAGAATGTAATGTCTCAATCTCGATTGATTTGTAAAAATTATTTTTTTAATAAATATTCCTGTTTTTTATTAGATTTCAAAAGCATTCACCACTCATAGTTTTTTTCTACTTGCAGCATCGCTTACCTTTGTGAGATTATGAACTTAGCAACTAAGCAGTGGAATAAAAGTAGCCATAACTTTACGGGGAGGCGTTATGAAGATTTCAATGTTTTTGTTGGGGGTTATGTGCACCATGTTTTTGATATCAACTCAAAATATTTATTCCATGAAACGCAAACACTCAGGTCAAAAAACACAAACATCTCAAAGTAAAAAATTCCAAGAAAGAAACGAGCAACTAGCTATTTCAGCCGAGGATGATGAATCAGAAGATTCGGGGCAATCATTTCGAAGTGCAAATGAATATATAAAATCAAAACCTCGAGCGATAAAAATGCTTTTTTTTAAAGCAGAAATGTACTTTAATACAAATGAAGTAAAAGACGCTCTTCCCATATATGAGAAGATTGTTAGTGAATGCAATGACCCTCTTGCATTATTCAGAATTGGCGAGATTTATGAAAAGATGGCCGAAGAAGAACCCATACTTTTAACAAAAAGTTATGTATTTTATAAAATGGCATTGGAAAATGGATTTGCAATGGCTCTAGAAAAGCTACTAGAAATAGGGGAAGCTTTGAACAAGATGGTAAGAGAGTCTCAATCAAAGCCAATGTCAGTTGAAGTTCAACAAATGTATATGTGAAAACTTTTAATCTAAGTAGATCCATCGAAAAAGAGAGAGAGGATAAATCCTCTCTCTCTTTTTATTTTAGCTATTTCTTTTTAACTGAAGGTTGAGACTTAGGCTGTTCATAGTTTTGAATAATTTTGAGCAGTTCTGCTTCTGATTGAGTTATTTTTTTACCTAACCCTAATCTGCCTGTTGCAAATCGTTTTATTTGTTTAATAAATTCTTGGTCAGTGATCAAGTTAAGAATTTTAGGAAGCTCATCTATTGTTGTTGTTATTGGTAGAGGCTTATTGAAACTGTCCCATTTATTTAGCTCATCTACATTTTCTTTAGGTGTCTTTATTTTTAAAACTTTCCTTCTTGATTTGCTAAGCTCTGATTCTTCTTCAGGTTTAGGTTGTGCGGCTATTGGTACATGTTTTGGCTTTTCTGGAGCTGCCGCAGATGAAGGTTGTTCTTGGAGTGTTTCTTTATATTTTGCAAGGCTACTTTGTAAGCTTGTAAGATTTGATCTGTAGTTTCCAGGTTTTGCAAGTTGCTCTATTGCTGCTTTAGTGGAATCAACATTCTCCACCCATGTTTTTAGAGTAGCATCATCCGGATTAAAAATTTTACTGATGATAGTTTTTGCTTGAGCACCTAAAGTTTTCACAGCTGAGAATTTAGTTAAAGCTAAGCCTGTATTTATTGCTTTTAACAAAACATCTATATTTGCTATTAACTTTTGAGTTTCCTTAGCAGGCACTTCAGCAGGCGCTGGTTGCTCAACTGCTTGGGCTGCGGCAGGAGCTGCAGTTTTTTGCTCATCTACAACCTTGGTTTCTTTGCTAGCGGCGGCAAGTTCCGCTTGGGCTTCTTTACCTGCAGCGTCAGCAGCAACAAACTCAGCTTCGGCTGTTTTCATTCCAATCACTAATTTTTTTTGCAATTCAACAAGACTATTTTTAAGCTTTTCAAGTGTCCTTTTATGGTTATGGTCTGCAAGTTGATTAATCGCTGTTTCTATCTCCGAATTTTTTACCCATTGAATTAATGAATCTTTATCTTGGAGAATATAATTCTTTTCGGTCCCCGTAAATCGTTTCAATATATCTTCAAATAGCTGACTTTTGGTAGATTTTCCAGTGGATTTCTTTTTTGATGCTTCATCTATTTTGGTTTTCAATGCTTCTATTTTTACATTTAATTCTTGTGCCTCTTTGAGCTCGACTTCTGCTTTAGCTTTGCGCGCTACTGCTTCCTTTTCTTTTCTATCAACGTCTTCTTTACGTTTAAGTTCTTCGCCTCTTTTTTTCTTTTCAGCTTCTTCTTTAGCTAATCTTGCAGCTTCTTTACGCTCACGCTCAGCAGCTGCTTCTCTTTCTACTCGTTCTTCTTCAGATTTCTTGGCTTCTGCTTTAGCCTTGCGATCCACTGCTTCTTTGGCTTTTCTATCTGCATCTGCTTTTGCCTTGAGTGCCGCTTCAGCTTTTTCTTGGGCTAATTTTGCGGCTTCTTCTTTTTGTTTAAGCTCTGCTTGCGCGTCTACCGTTGGAGCAGGTCTGGCTGGAGGCACCGGTTTGGTTGCTGTTTTTTTATCTGGTTCAGTTTTCTTCTGCTCTTTTGCAGGTACTGGTTTGGCGACTGGTGGTTGAGATTCTTCTAACCAGGCTGGATCTTCCTCATACTCGCCCTCTTCTTCTTCATCTTCCCCTTTTTTTAGAGCTATTCTCCTTTGATCCATTGCTCGTCTTAATACTGCTTCAATCCCACCGTCACCACCTTCAGAAGGTTTTTTGACTGCTTGTTCTTCTGCAGATATTTCTACTTTTTTTAATGGTTTTCTTTTTTGTATTTGATCAAAAAGGCCTTTTCTATCTTCTGAAGATTTAGGTGTACCTGAAGAATCTGTTTGTTCGCGCGTTTTTTTCTTTTCAGCTGTTGAACCTTCTCCTGCTTTTCGTTTTGAGAAACCTGTAAACGGAGGAGGAGTTGGAATTCCTTTAGTTTCTGTATGAGTTTGGCCAATCGACGCATGCAATGTCGTAAGCTTTTCTTGTAATACACTCAACTTGCCTTTTAATTCTGTAAGACTTCCCTTTAAACTTCCAAGTTTTTCTGTAATTCTTTTTGGCCGGACATTCCATTGGCCGAATTTTGAGCCAATACCAGAAGTAAGAAAATTAAATATTTTTTATATAGCGTAGAAACCATGCCACACCTTTCTCTTCCTAAAAATTTTATAATTTCTTCATTACTATTTTTTTAAGATACAAATTTTAAATTTTCATATGCAAGATTTATATATTTTTCAAAAATTCTTCTTAATTACCGGTTCAAGTTTTTCAACCAAATTTTGAGGAACCAATGCCAGCAATTCTTGCAATTTGTCATGCAACTGGGTTTTAAAAATAATCACATCAATTTCCGGTGCAACTTCAGCAAGACTTTTAATTAAATTTGTAATCAATTTTTCGTCTGATAGATTTTGTAATATAAAACCAGAAATGGTCTCCAAGTTTTGTTTAAATTTTGGCGCCCAGTCAAGCTGTGCATAGCAAGGTACTGAATAAATCAAAGCATCACAATTATTTGGATCAATAAGAGCAACCTGTTCATAAAGAGAAACTGCATCAAGCCAACGTTTGGCATTTCTATATAAAAATGCAGATTGAAGATATTTCACGCAAGACTCCGGAAAATCTTCAAAATAGCATAAAATATCACCTTCTAGCTGTAATGCATATGCCTTATCCTGCAGCGAATGGGCCATGAGTTTATAGACACTCAATGCCTTTTCCCGCTCTCTTCGTTCAATTAAATTGGCAATTTTGAACCATGCAATGCTTGAATTGTTTTGAGGTATCCTTTGATTTTGATTCATTACCTCCGCTCCCATTTTTAATCCTATACTTCCTTATACCCGCAAACACCCCCAGGGGCATTTGATTACGCCATACTCTATGTTATACTTCGTGTTCTAAGACAAGTAAATAATAATTTAAAAGAGGCACATTTTAACATAGATTGGTATAAGGTGTCAGTAGATATTGCAGTTATGGGAACGCCCGCTCAGATGGGCAAAGTCATCGTATCAAGTGTCATCGATCAAAGGGCGGAACGACAGCATAAGCTTGGGAAAAAAACGGCATGGGAAAGGCTAGATTCTCTTCTTGATCAAGAAAGTTTTGAAGAACTTGATCATCTTGCAAAATCACCGTTTTTAGAAGAAAAATTTACGACAGATGGGGTCATAACAGGCTTTGGAACCATACATGGAAGACAAGTCGCAGTTTATGCTCAAGATTTTACAATAAAAGGCGGATCTCTTGGCAAACGACATGCCGATAAGATATGCAAAATCATGGATATGGCCGCAAAAATAGGCTGCCCTATCATTGGCGTAATAGACTCAGGCGGAGCTCGCATTGACGAAGGCGTTCATGCTCTTTCCGGCTATGGCCAAATTTTCACACGCAACGTAAAATATTCAGGCATTGTTCCTCAAGTTTCAATTATTCTTGGCCCATGCGCCGGGGGCGCAACCTACTCCCCTGCTCTAACCGATTTTATCTTTACAACAACCAATACCAGCAACATGTTTATAACGGGTCCACAGGTAGTAGAACAGGTTTTACACCAAAAGGTCACAAAAGAAGAGCTTGGTGGCGCACTTGTACATGCGCAAAAATCAGGCGTTGCCCATTTTGTGGCAAACAATGAAGATGAATGCTTAGAACAAGTTAAAAAACTTTTATCATATCTTCCACAAAATTACTTATCTGAGCCGAGCTCTTACGAAATAGATCATGATTCAATGAATACTAATTTTGCAAATCTTGATTTTACAAGTCTAAACCCTGCCGAGATTGTTCCCCAAAATTTTTCACAAAGCTACGACATCAGAAATTTAATCTGTTCCATTTTTGATCCGGAAAGCTTTTTTGAAATTCATGAATATTTTGCACCAAACATTGTTGTCGGATTTGCACGACTGAATGGAAAAATTGTTGGGTTGGTTGCCAACCAACCGCAAGTCAAGGCGGGAGTAATAGATATTGACGCTTCATGCAAAGCCGCAAGATTCATTAATTTCTGCGATGCATTCTCAATACCTATAATTTCGCTTGTAGATGTCCCCGGTTTTTTACCCGGTGTTGAGCAAGAACATAATGGTATAATTCGACACGGAGCAAAACTCATTTATGCTTATGCGGCAGCTACCGTTCCCAAAATTACACTTATTATACGCAAGGCATTTGGTGGGGCTTATGTGGTTATGGGCAGCAAAGAGCTTGGCACTGATTTTAATTTTTCATGGCCAAATTCTCAGATAGCAGTTCTTGGAGCAAAAGGCGCAATTGCAATTTTACATAGATCTGAATTAGCTAATGCTCTCCCAGAAAACAGAGAAGCTCTTATCCAAAAACTTGAAGCTGATTATGAAAGAGAATTCATGAACCCTGTAACAGCAGCTGAAAATGGATATATTGATGCCATAATTGAGCCGATCAAAACACGCTATCATTTAATCCGTGCGCTTGAAATCTTAAAAAACAAAGTAGAACAAACCCCAAAGAAAAAGCACGGAAACATACCGCTTTAAAACACATTGTTTATTTATTTATTGCTGCAAGTAATTGAATTAGTTTAAAATTTAGATAGTTATTTATTAATTTAAAGCAATTTATATGAATAAAGTTTTGATTAATTATGGGAGGGATAGGTCATGAAATTTAATATTCGAAAAATTATATTCAATAGAAAATCCGTAATAAAATGGTTGTTGCTAGCTGTTTTATTATCAATACCAACGGGTTACTTCGTTTATCAATCAGGTTGGTTAAGAGTTGAACAAACTCAACTCTTAACACCGCCGGAAGAGATTAAGGGAAAACTAGTAACATTGCGCGCCCTAAAAGAAGAATACTTTCTTGATTACCACAATATGTTTTCAAGTGATGTACGCAAAGGACTTGAATTCCCTGAAACCATAACACTAAGCTATACCATCAGGTATTTAAAAATTGAAATGGAAAAATGCCGAGAAGGCAAGCAACTTATGTATATAATCTTTGATAACAAAGACAATAAGCTTGTCGCATCAATTGAAATTCGTGAAAAGAATCCTGATGATCCGGGACAATTTGGATTCTGGATTAATGAAAACTATCGCGGCGGTGGAAGAATTCAAGAAGCAACAAAACTAATTATTGATACCTATTTTAAACTGCATCCCGACAGAGATGTTTTTAATGTGCATGTAAGACTTTGGAATAAACGCAGTTATAATGCATTGAAAAAAGCCGGTTTCAAAGAAGTTGGATATTTTTATGAGGATGGAACTCCAACTCGTCACGTCCTAGAACATTACAGAGATTAAACTCAACGGTATAGCCATAATGACCCTTTCAACCCTTGTAGCTCTTCTGAATGTTCTATTTGTAAAAATAACACTGACCAAAAAGACCTTATAAACTATTTAATTTCCTGGTCTTTTATTCGTTTTTCTGGTAAAAATATGGTTAGTTGCGCCTGTAGCTCAATTGGATAGAGTGTCGGACTTCGAATCCGCAGGTTGCAGGTTCGAGCCCTGCCAGGCGCACCATACTACACCCTCGCTATATTCATGACTTCCGCCGACACCCGATATGGCTATGACGGACAGGACATATGGCAGGCCAGTTTATTTAATAATCCATCAAAGTTTAACTCTTTTTCGTAAACGGCTTTTTGAATTGTGTTTTTGTCATCCTGAACTTGTTTCAGGATCCATGGATTGCATGTTCCTTAAAATTTTGTCAGATATGTGCCTATAGCTCAGGTGGATAGAGCGAGCGATTCCTAATCGCTAGGCCACAGGTTCGAGTCCTGTTAGGCACACCACTCTGTACAATCCTGCATTTTTGCAAACGTTGAAAAGGGCTCACGCATCTCGCAGTGCAGCTTCCCAGAGTCCAATAAAAAGTTCGAATGTACTAAATTCAAAAGTTGCCATTTTTCATCTAGATTCGAACTCAAGAATAACTCCTTCGCTCGCCTAGCCAAATCCAATACGATTTTAGCTGTGATTATAGTTGATTCATCTGCATCGACATGATCCTGCATTTGCAATAGAATCTCACGCTGTCGCTGCTTATATTCCTTCTGCTTGGCCTGGAATGTTTCTGAGTCAATCTGACCATCCATGTGCATATCGACCAATTTAGAAAGCCTGCCCTGGACAAGATTCAATTCTTTGTGCAAGATCTCTTGGGTATTTTTAACAAAATCCTGTTCATGCTTAAATGACTGCTTCAAATACCCAACAATTTCTTCAACCTGTTCATTTGTTAGCTGAATATTTTCGAAGTTTTTAATCAGTGGCGCAAGCAGCTTTTCTTCGCGCACCAAAACTTTACGACAAATCCCTTTGGCATTACTGCAAGAGTAGTACATGTACTTGCCCTTCTTGAGATAACCAACAACCGAGCATCCGCAAGCCGCACACTTGATCAAACCTCTAAACAAAATCGGCTTACCTGCATACTGGACATGCACTTTACCATGTCCCAAAAGTATGTCTTGCACCTTATTAAACAACCACTCTGAAATTAATGATGGGTAGTTATGCTTGTAGAGCTCACCCTTAACCTTCATAACCCCGTAGTAAAAAGGGTTCTTTAGCGTATTTTCTACTTTCGTGCGCATGATATATTTGCCCGCGGCACTCTTCATGCCGAGCAGATTCATCTCGTCTGCGATCGTCTGGAAAGAGTGATTTCCTGTGGCGTAGAGTTCAAATATTTTAACAACAAATGGCGCAGACTGTGGATCAATCTCAATAATTTTTTTATTCGAAGAAACTACTACATTCTTGTATCCGAATGGCGCCTTCGATGTCCACTGACCATTTAAGGTACACTGTTCTTTACTTCGCTTAACATTATCACTAAGCTGCAGAACGTAACTTGATGCAAATACAACACCAATATTCCACTGCTGCATTTGCGAACTATTGGAATTTTTACTTACAACCAATCCCTCTCGCAAAAAATGAAGCTCAACCTTACCATCTCTCCTTAGGTCGTCTAACAGCGGAGTTTCGCGAAAACTTCTTTGCAACCTATCCACAGTATCAGTTATAAGAGCGTATGGCTCCTTAGCTTTTTTTATTATATCAATTGCTTGATTAAACTGCTTACGCTTACCCCTGGACGAAGATTCCGTGATTTGAAAAATGTGTGCTATGTCTAATTTTTTTCTTTCCGCATACTCGGTAAGTCTTCTGACCTGCGATGGAATGGACTGCCCCTCTTCCTGCTCTTTACTGGACACTCTAGCTAAAATTATTGCTTTCATAATTGTGCAAACTCCTGCAATTTGATATACGTATTTAATAATGCCTTAAATCGTCTTCTTACCAGAAACTTGATTTGGCATCAAAAACTATCAAGGCCCTCAAAATACCTCAACTAAAAAACATCTCACCTTTTTATAGATTTAAACACGCACTCATTATATACAAAATTATTTAATAAGATATATTGCGCACAAGTTTTTTTTAGTGTACAATTTGACCAATTGTTATTTACTCACACTTAAGAGGCCGTAAATTTATGAATAAGACCATCAAAAATATACTTCGCCCTTTAACCCCAGAACAACTTGCTGAAATACAAAAACAAGATCCTGAGGTTAACTTTCAAGTCATATCCGAAGAAAAATTGCTTGAATATTCCGAATTAGCCCATCGTATGCAAAAAGATGAGGAAGAGTTCCCTATTCTTAAGTACAACGATGCATCATATAAATTTTTACGGCACCTGGATGAAATAGATCACAATATATCAGAGTTCAGAGAAGAATTAGAAGATACACCCATGAAAGTTGCGCTTGGCGTATGGTTAAAAAAAACAAGTGAACGGGTACGTAAAAAATATGCAAAATATATACAGACCTTTTTCGATAGAAAAATTATGCATGAGGTTTTTGCAGATGGAAAAGACTTTACAATCGGTGGCTTCAGATATATCAGGCATCAAGCAGCTATTGATTACATTAAAAAAACAGAAAACTTAGATAGCACTATCAAGCAAGAAATGATTGACTGCTACATTTCATTTGTAAATTATCTAGATTTAATCAGTTATAGATGGTTTAAAATGGAAGCATTATTAACCCCTACAGCATATAAAATGTCTCCAGATATGGTTAACGAAGTCCTATCATTTTCGGACTGGCGTACATTCATTGATGTTTTATATGAAATAAACCATAGAGACTCAATCATCGCACGTTTGATAATGCAAGGAGGTCGACGAATCTCTGAAGTTTTGGACATAACCGTTAGCCAAATTAATCCGCAAGACAATACAATTTGTTTCAACCAAAAAAATAATCTTTTAAATATCAGTTTTCACCCACATCTTTTAGAGGAGTTAAATGGATATGTAGGATCAACAGTAGAATATAGAAAAATCTCGTCAGCAGTGTTTGTGACAAGAACAGGAAACCCTGTTACTCGCTCACGCTTAAATTACTCTTTTGCCCAAGCAAGCTCAATTGCCGGGGTTACTAAAGTTACCCCAGAGTCTTTAAGGGCAATTTGGGTAGCATTAAAACAACAAGGCTACGAGGATTGGGCTATTTTAGCTAATAAAGACGATAGAAAAAAAGTGGGAAAAAAGAATGGTAACATTAAAAATTAGAGAAAATCTCCGCGTATTTTAGAGAATAAAAGGAGACCGAAGAGCGCCAACTCATCCGGCCTCCCTAATATGGGATTTAATCCCACATCACAGTCTAAATCTCATATTAAAGTCTTTTGGATTTTATGTACATAATTTTTGAAGTACATAATTCCCTGGAGACCATCTTTTTAAATATACCGCGAGGATTTTCCTAGAATTAGGAGAATTCGATGGTTAACAAACAGTGTTTCAGCATTGATTCAATGCCAGCACTTCTAAGTGTCGGCGACTTGGTCGCGATTGGTCTTTACAGCAGCACCAATGCTGCTTATCTAGCCAGAGTTCATGGCAATAGTCCGGATTTTATCAAGCTTAAGCGCAAGGTTCTTTATAAAAGGGAAAGCGTTGCTGATTTCATTCATCAGCACACACACAATGGAAGCTCACCCGGAGCTGGTCCATTGGTAATTGAACAAGAAGATAAACAATAAGCGACAGATGGGAGAGTAAAAAGATGAAGAACCTATCTTCGCAAAAAAATGAACCTCCAACTGTCCCTGAGCAGAGGAACCTTGTCGAGGTCTTTTTAATTCTCATGCGTGTGGATCAGAGAAATAAAAGATCCAAGCCAGTAAAAGAGGAGTTTAAACTTGAGTAAAAATACAGAGATAGTTAATGATAGTACATCGCGCTACAAATGCTGTGTAGTAATATCCCAAAAAACCAAATCTCCAGTTAAAAATTGGGGGAAAAAGCACGAAAACATTGGCCGTTGTCTACTATGTAATTCTGCACTAAAAATTTCAGAAGGTGGAAACGGTGAACCTAAGATTGAATGTTATAACGGTTGCACCCAAAGTGAAATTTGTGCAGCCATAAATAGAGAATCCGCTTAAAAGAAAAATCGTATATATAAATTATAAATAATTATTAAATGTAAAGGGCCGGTGATCGCCGACTCATACGAAAGATAAACTATGACAAATTCTAACACAAGCGAATTATGTCCACAAGATTTAAGTGATCTGTTGGAGACGTGCAGACAACATATGGCCGAAAATGGCCTAGAATGCCAAGATCCTCTTAACACAGATGGCAATATCCATAGGTATGCAGTTAATGACAATACATGTAAACGTAATCAATGGTATGTTGCTCATGATGGAATTTCAGCAAAAGGTAATCGATACTTAATTTGCGTATATGGTGACTGGATTACAGGTGTAAAATACAAATTTATATCATGGAATAAAAACGTTTTACTTAACAGAGAATCTCGCAAGGAGCTGAATGAATTATTAAGAAAAAAACAGCTAGAAACCATGTCAAAATTGCAAAAAACACGTGACGCTGCGGCAACAGAAGCGCAGAGAATATGGAACGAAAGCCCAGTTGAACCACCTTCAGATGAATATTTACGCTATATAAAGAATAAGGGAATTGAGCCCATAGGGCTGCGATTTGGACTTAATTCCAATAACTACCCATCAATAATTATCGACGTTAAAAATATAGAGGGTCAAATTAGATCTCTCCAGTACATCTCAGTAGATGATAACGGTAAAACATATAAAACATTTTTTGATGGTGGAGAATTGAAAGGAAATTTTCACACAATTGGAACCATTATTGATGGAGACCCAATATTTGTTACTGAAGGCTATGCTACCGGTGTAAGCGTTCATCTTGCAACTGGTATAGCGACTGTAATCGCATTTAGTGCTCATGGGTTGCTCTGTGTAATTGAAAAACTCAAAAAAAAGTTCGCGAAAAGTACTGTTACTATCGCAGGTGATAATGATAAAGTTGGTGCGGAAAAAGCAACTGATGCGGCTAAGAAAATTTGTTGCAGCATTGCACTACCGATTTTTCCAGAAACTATTGATCCAATTCCCGAAGGGAAGAGTTACACAGATTTCAATGATCTACACGTAACTTGTGGTTTAGACGAGGTAAAGAGGCAGCTTACAGCGGCTGCCTTACCACCCACTGAAGCAAATAGGTTGAAAATAATTATACGCAAATCACTCTTAGAAAAAGACGCCTGCGCCAATTTTAGGATATCATCACTACCCAAAATTTTAGGCGACTATGTGTCAATTATAAGTGAAACTACAAACGCTCATCCCATAATGGTTACAAGCTCGGTTCTAACAACTTTTACAGCATTTTTAGAAAAACGAGTCTTTATTCCAGAGGGTGAATATTTTCAAACACTTTTCCCGAACCT
>Ga0172379_10001730_pt1 | contig 42039 bp, 46 predicted proteins | sample GrowelOW334metaG_FD_119756 | JGI IMG/M metagenome (GOLD analysis project Ga0172379, IMG submission 119756) | Groundwater microbial communities from an aquifer near a municipal landfill in Southern Ontario, Canada - Groundwater well OW334 metaG | ecosystem: Environmental > Aquatic > Deep... | reverse complement strand
CGCGGTTCGTCCAAATAATAATCTTCCATGTAAAGCTCAAGGTCGCGGCCGGTAAAATCAGTAATCGGAGAAACTTCATCAAAAAGTTCCTTGATACCGTATTTCAAAAACCAGTCGTAAGAGTTTTTTTGGATCTCGATGAGATCCGGGGTCGGCATGGTGCTGACAGGCGATAAGAATTTGCGCTCAGCATTTTTAACCCGGCGGTGTTTAAAAATTGGAGGCATAGTCAAGTAAAATTATTAAAAAAGGTTATTAATAACGAAAAAAAGCCCGGTGGGCAACGGATTTCTACCTAGATTTACTGTATTTTCAGCCAAATGAGCAAGGTTGACGACAACTTGGACATGAAGTTTTGGTTACCTTGCATTCAGTCCGCCTTTCGTGACGAACCAAATGAATTTATCGTAGTAAACAATTTAGGCTAATGTTAGCCAAAATTCGTCTACCGCGAAATTATTTTTAAAAAGCTTACCGCATTTTACCTTTATTTTGGCTTATTGTCAAGCAATATACGACTTCTTAAGCTTGTCAAGAATTTAATTAATTATGGCTAAAACTAGGCAAATCCGGACTAATAACAATTATATTGAATAAATGTTATCCACAGGCCTTCGTTTATCAATATTGGCATCGCGGCCGAAATAATAATTATGACCGACTTATACACAGTTGACAGTAATATTATTCACTTCTAAAATGTAGTAGATAAAAATGATTTTTTCTCTGCTCAACTGCGAAAGCGTTGCCGTCACATCCAAATTTTTTCAAAAAAACACCTCTCTATTGCCTTTAACTATTTTATATACGTTAAGGTAACGTTTTCAAGATTCTATTTGCGTATTAGGACAGCCAACTCTTCTCGCAGTGTAGCAGGGAAAGAATACAAAAATTCCTAATGATAGGAATTTTTTAAACCCCAATACCCAATTTTCAATGCCCAAACTATTTTAAAATGAGGCATTGGAAATTACGGTTTTTATTGGTAATTGGTCATTGGGATTTGATAATTTTTATGGTATACTAGTCAAACTATGACCCGTTACCGCCAATACCAGGCCAGGCCACCAAAACAAGAAAATTTATTAGAAGCCGACGTTAGCCGCGGTCTTATTTCTATTATCCTTTTTATTATTGGCGGTTTATCAATTCTTAGCTTTTTTTCATTGGCCGGTGTTCTTGGCCATTTTCTAGACTCACTCCTTGCGATTACCTTTGGCCAGGTTCGTTATGTTTTTCCCTTTATTTTACTTATTGTTGGTGTACTTCTTATTAAAGACATGGAATATTCCTACCGATCCACTCACCTTATCGGTAGCGTAATGTTTTTTCTAAGTTTTAATGGTTTAGTTCATTTACAAAAGCCCTTAGACAAAATGGTTGATCTAGCCCTTCAAGGTGAAGGCGGCGGCTTAGTTGGCCTCGCCCTTGCTTGGCCGCTTCTTACTTATGTATCTTATTGGGGCGCCGCGATTATTTTATTTGGTCTTTGGTTAGCTTCTATCATTTTTATTTTTAACACTTCACTCGCAAGAATTGTCGAATTAAATAAAAAAGTATTTTTGATGTTTGGTTGGATCGGAAAACAAATAATTGCTTTTTTTGAAACGTTCCGCAAAGAAAAAGTAAAATTCGCTATCAATGGCGATTATGAAAAAGTTTTGCCGAAAGAAGTTGAGGAAGAAAAAGTTGAAGAGGAAGAACGAGAATTTGCGCGCCACAAAATTAGTGCCGTTGAAAATGCAGATGAAGAAGAAACGATTGAAAAAGAAGAAGAGCAAATTGAAGAAGAAAATAGCCCCCAAGAAAAAATTGTTCTTTCCAAACCAAATTCAAATTACCGACTCCCGCCTTTGGGTATTTTACAAACTTCAAAAAGCAAACCAACTTCTGGAGATATTACGGCTAACGCAGAAATAATTAAAAACACTTTAAAGAACTTCGATATTGAAGTGGAAATGGGCGAAGTACAGGTCGGACCTACCGTCACTCAATATTCTTTAAAACCTTACGATGGAATTAAATTGTCTAAAATCACCGGTTTAAATTCTAATCTTGCGATGGCGCTCGCCGCCGATACCGTTCGCATTGAAGCGCCCATTCCCGGCAAATCTTTAGTTGGTATTGAAGTGCCGAATCAAAAAAAAGCTACTGTCACTCTTCATGAACTGCTTGAAAGTAAAGAATTTAAAAATCGCGAAAATAAAATGACGCTACCGCTCGGAAAAGATGTGGCTGGAAAAGTTAATATTGTTGATCTAACAAAAATGCCTCACCTTTTGGTCGCCGGCACAACCCGGTCTGGCAAAACGGTCTGCATGAATATTATTATTTCAAGTTTACTTTTTCAAAATACTCCCGAGACTTTGCGTTTTATTATGATCGATCCGAAACAAGTTGAATTTATTCCGTACAACGGTATTCCACATTTATTAACTCCAGTTATAGTCGAAGCCAACAAGGCGGTAAATGCTTTACGCTGGCTAATTACCGAAATGGAAAGACGATTTAGCGCGATTGCTCTCTCCGGCACCAGAGATATTGAGGAGTTTAACAAACAATCTCAAGAAACAATGCCGTACCTTGTACTAGCGGTAGATGAATGGGCGGAATTAATGCATCAAACTGCTGCAGATGCTGAATCCAGTATCGTTCGTCTTGCTCAAAAAGGACGGGCGGCGGGCATTCATTTGGTAGTAGCGACTCAAAGGCCAAGCGCGGATGTTATTACCGGTCTCATGAAGGCCAATATGCCGGGACGTATTTCTTTCAAATTAAAATCTGTTATTGATTCACGTACTATTTTAGACGCGGCTGGTGCCGACAAACTTCTTGGCAACGGCGATATGCTTTATCAGACTACAGATATGAGCGCGCCAAAACGTCTTCAGGGCGCATTTATTACCGTCAATGAAATAAAAGATATTGTAAAATTTGTTCGCGGTGACGAGCCGCCACAATACAACGAAGCTATCGTTGAAAAAATTGGCGGCGGTGGCACAATGAATTTATTTGGCGGCCCATCGGACGCTCACGATCCAATGTTTGAAGAAGCAAAAAATGAAGTATTGGAAAGCGGCAAGGCAAGCGCTACTTATTTACAACGCCGGCTCAGTATCGGATATGCGAGAGCGGCAAAAATCCTTGACCAATTAGAGGATGCTGGTATAGTAGGTCCAGGCATCGGAGCCAAGCCTCGCGAAGTATTTACCGAACACCTAATGGATGCGCCACCGGAAGAAATGCCAGTCAACGAACAAACTTTAGATTCTGGCGGAGTAGTTCTCACTGAACCAAAATCCGACAGCGAAGAAGAAAAAATATGACAATCTTCTGCATCAAAAAAATGACCCCAGCAGTACGATTGGGAGATAAAATACGAATGACCCGAGAAGATCGCGGCCTTGATTTAATTTCTGTTTCTAAGCTTACCCGAATTCCTCTAAAATATTTGGAGGCATTAGAAAACGGACAATATTCAAAACTTCCTGAAGCCAAAGCGCATCGCCTCGCTTATGTTCGAGAAGTCGCCAAAATATTTCAACTTTCTCCCGTCGATTGCACTGAACAATTTGAAAATGAATTTGGATTAGCCGACGCAAACCTAAGTCATCCAAGGCGCGGCGTTCGTCTTTTTCCTTTTGCTTCCATTTCTATTTTTGTCCGTAATTTTGCCGCTTTCGCCATGGTAATAGTCTTTGCCGGCTATCTTATCTGGCAAGTACGCGGAATTTTACAACCGCCCCAGCTAGCAATTTTTTCGCCAATTGAAGGATTGGTCGCAACGAGCGCTCATACCGTTATTGAAGGAGAAACTGAAAAAGAGTCCCGCCTGACAATAAATGGCGCCGAAGTAATGGTCAACGAAGAAGGTAGATTCTCCGCCCAAATCGATCTTAGCGCCGGGGTAAATACTATTCAAATTTCTGCAACCAAAAAACACGGCAAAACCTCTACCATCACAAGACACATTGTGGTAAAATTACCTGCCGGACACGAACCCTTAACTTTAAAAAATAATTAAAAGGAGATAATACTATATTATGGCTAAGCAAATCAGTGATGAAGTAAAGGAGAAATTAAAAGCGGCTGAAAGCGCGATCGAACAAATTCGAACTCGTTTTGGCGAAGGATCTATAATGAAATTTGGCGACAACCGATCCATGGATGTAGATGTGGTGCCAACCGGCTGCCTCTCTGTGGATATTGCCCTAGGGGTATTTGGCGTACCACGCGGAAGAATTGTCGAAATTTATGGACCGGAAGCCAGTGGTAAAAGCACTCTCGCCCAACACATCGTTTCAGAAGTTCAAAAAATGGGCGGCATTGCCGCGTATGTTGATGCTGAACACGCGCTTGATCCGGATTATGCTCGCAAAATTGGCGTTAAGGTTGATGAACTTTTAATCTCACAACCTGATACCGGTGAACAAGCTCTTGAAATCGTTGAAACCCTGGTTCGATCAAACGCTGTAGATGTAATTGTGGTTGACTCAGTAGCCGCACTGGTACCAAAAGCAGAAATCGAAGGTGAAATGGGTGATAGCCACATGGGCCTACAGGCTCGCCTCATGAGCCAGGCGCTCCGCAAGCTCACCGGCATTGTGAGTAAATCCAAAACCTTAGTAGTATTCATTAACCAGACCCGCATGAAGATCGGCATTGTCTTTGGCAATCCCGAAACTACTACCGGTGGCGTCGCTCTCAAATTTTACGCTTCAGTTCGAATTGAAATCCGTCGCGCCGCTCAAATCAAACAAGGCGACAAAATTATCGGCAATCGGGTAAAAGTAAAGATCGTTAAAAATAAAGTTGCCGCTCCGTTCCGCACTTGTGAGTTTGATATTATGTATAACGAAGGCATTTCGGTTTCTGGCGATACGCTTGATACGGCCGTTACCTATAAAGTAGTAGACAAAAAAGGTAACTCTTACCTGTATGGTGAAGAAAAACTCGGCGTCGGTCGTGAAACCGCCAAAAAATATTTAAGAGACAACCCCAAACTATTAGATAAGATTCGCAAGCAAGTTCTAGAAGTAGTTGAAAAAGGTGAACCACCGGAAGAAGAATCTCCAGCAGGTGACGAAACAGTACCGCCACCGGAAGAAGCTTAAAAATATTTTCACAACCCCTCACAATTTCCGTGGGGGGTTGTTATTTTAGTACCCCAGAGTATAATATCAAAGTCATAATAATTAGTAATTATATGGAAAATAATACTAAAACCGATCAAGAAAAACGGATTGAAGAATTAAGGAAAAAAGAATCACGAGAAAAACAACTAATCCTTTTAAAACGCCTTGGTCTCTGGGGTGGTATTTTAATCGCTTTAGTCGGCATGGTTTGGGGACTAGCTAAATTTGGAGCCCCAACTTCTACCAATAATACAACTCCCCTTTCTGAACCAGTTTCAGCAACAGACCATACCAAAGGAAACCTCGCCTCCAAAGTTGTTTTGGTTGAATATAGCGACTTTCAGTGTCCGGCATGTGGACAGTTTTATCCGGTAGTAAAAACTGTGGAGCAAAAATACGGTAAAGATATTTTACTTGTTTACCGCCACTTCCCGCTTCCTTCTCATGACAAAAGCGATCTTGCCGCACGTGCTTCAGAAGCGGCGTCAGCTCAAGGTAAATTCTGGGAAATGCATGATAAGTTATTTGACAATCAAACGACTTGGACTGTAGCTCCCGAACCAGAAAAAATATTTGCTGATTACGCTGTACAACTTGGCTTAAATAAAGAAAAATTTATTTCCGATTTAAAAAGTATTGAAGTAGAAAACCGAATTCAAAAAGATATTTCAAGCGGCTCCGCTTCTGGCATTCAAGGAACACCGACTTTCTTTTTGAACGGAAAAGTTTTAAATTTACAGACTTATGGAGACCTTGAAACAAACGTCGCCACCGCCATTACCGAAAATCGATAAGATTGGCGCGATAATATTTTTATTGCTCGGTATTATCGGCTTTCTCGACGCTAGCTACCTTACCATCGAGCACTACCGCGGCATTATTCCGGTCTGCACAGTTGTCACCGGCTGCGGCACAGTTTTAATTAGTAAATATTCAACTGTTGGTCCGGTTCCGCTAGCACTACTAGGTGTCGCCTATTATTCGGTGATTATTTTTGGAGCACTGTTGTTTCTCGATCTTAAAATAATCAAAATCTTACACCTTCTTTCCGCCTATACTTTCATCGGCATTCTTGCTTCATTATATTTTCTTTATCTGCAAATTTTTGTTATCCAAGCGCTTTGCCTATACTGTTTGTTTTCTGCCGCAACCTCCACCTTATTATTCATAAATGGAGTCTATATTTATAAAAAAACCGCGCTTTAAAGCGCGGTTTTGCATATTTCTTGGTTTTGTTGTTATAATGGAGTCGCTATGCTAAATTTTTCTCCAATCTTACTTCTCATTCCGTTTGGTGTTTATTTGTTTATACACTTTTCACTAACCCTTATAAACATTCGGCACATTTTTAAAATCGGGGCAGTTTCTCTTACCAGCTTTATTTTTACTTTCATTTTTTTATTTTATTCCTTTGCGGTTATCAGCATCACCTGGAATTTAGTCAGCGATTTTCCATGGAATCAACCTTTTTCATTTGAATTAGGCGGCATAATTAATGCCTCGAGCTCATTCGATAACGGACAATAATTATGCTACTCTCAACCTTTATCCACCAAAAAACTTACGAGAAAATTGTTTACAAACTTCGTAAGCACCCGATAATCACCGTTCCTTCCTTATTATTTTTTGGAGTTTTACTTTTATTACCAACCGTTTTTTATTGGTTTGCCGCCCACAATTTTGCAAATATATTTGAAAACGAAATATTGATAGTCTGTTTAACATTGCTTGCCGGGATATATTATCTCGCCGCCGGACTTTTTTACTTTACCTATTTTGTAAATTTTTATTTGGATTTACTTGTTATCACAAACGACCGCTTGCTTCATATCGAACAAGAAGGAGTATTTTCTAGAACCATTTCTGAAGTTGACTTATACAAAATTCAGGATATAACTTCAACAATTAACGGTTTTATTCCATCACTATTTGATTTTGGCGATTTGCTTATTCAAACCGCCGGGGCCGTTGAAAAATTTATGATTACCAATGTTCCCGACCCTGAACATTTGCGCCAGCATATTCTTGATCTCGCCGAAGAAGATCGTAAATTTCACAATGCCAACGGCACCGCTACTTCGAACATTTAAATAAACCCGGCCAATCGGCCGGGTTTATTCATATAATTTTTGAACCTTTGTTCCTGAATAATAATAATTCAGTATTTTTTCATATTTCCACTTATCTATCCTTGCTCTCGCGGCCGCATCACGATTACTCATGCCGTAGCCGTGACCAAGCTGTCGCCAACCTTTGTCATACTTGCAAGCCACACTTTTTAGCCAAGGCACACCTGGTTTTGTTTTTGTTTTTCCATTTGAACGGCTGTAATAATAAGTTGTAACCGGCTTATCTCTGTATGTTACCATCTGACCTCTTGTTGCCGCCGTAAACAAAGCGATGCGCGGGCTGAATTGCTCAAAATTATAACCAAGATAGAGCTGGTCTACTGTGCTTGCGTAAACATCAAACATTCGTTTTTCACTCGGTGCTGGTCCAATATTCATGTAGGCATAAGTCCGGGCAGCAATTTGGAGAGCCTTTATATATTCATCCGGGGCGCCATTAGAAGTTTCAGCTATACCGGCAACATAGTTTTCGAGTAATAATTCATTTATCACATATGGTATTTCGCTTTTAGGAGCATATCGATATTCAAGATCACCGCGAAAAGTGGCAAAATTCAATTGACTTCGACCAATCAAATGCCGATCCAGGTTCATAATTGAAAAATAGCTGTCCGCATCATGCGAAATTAATCTTATAAAATAAATACTAGTTGTACTAAACGAATCCGTAACAATGCTATAAACTCCATTATCATAAGAAAGGGTAACAAGCTTTCCTTCTTCAACTAACCCCAAACTTTGTTCATTGGAAATCACCTCATATGAATAAGGCGACATGAATAAAACCTTTTTATCGGTTTTATAAATTCCTACCCTGATGGTCGGTTCAACAACTGCCGGAGCTTCATCCCAGGGTGACGAGGTGGCTTCCTCCGTGGTTGTGGTTGCAATTGTTGAAGAAACAACATCAGTAACCTGAGCCTGCGCAGCTAAGCTAAAAACAAATAAACCAAAAATGGCAATAAAAAAAGAAAAAATTATCAATTTTCCCTCAAAAATTTTAAACATATTACATGTTTAATCTTACCATTTTTTAACGGCTTCAGCAACCTCTAACCATTGACTTTTTGCGTATTTTCTACTAGGGTAAACTTAGTTCATTTTCCACGGAGGAAGCCATGGGCAAAAAGAAAGCCACTTCTGCAATCGACCCGCTAAAAGCAAGGTTGCGTGAAAAACTTGCCAAAAATTTTTCCTCTCACGATTTCAAAATCCGGCAAATGCCCGATACCAGCGTCGCTGGTTCAGACGGCACTGTGAGCTGGAACGATGAATTTGGGATCACGATCGGTGAAAATGACACCGAAAGTGAAATCATCAATGATTGGCTGACTGAGTACATCAGTCTGAAAATAAAATATCCAATCCGGATCATCGCCCAATTCGAAGGACAAGGCAAACGCGTCTTTTGGTTCAAACGAGTCCAGATTGGCAGGCTAATTAAGATGAAAAGCTAGTAGGAGGCGGCTCTATACTACGTATAGAGCCATTTCTAGACTTCACAAATATTTGCGAACTGTAGAAATATCCTTCTCTCTATCAAACTTTTTATCAGGCTTTTATTGTGTTATACTGACTTCCGTATGACGCTCAACAAATCCCTGGCTCAAAATACCATCGTTCAGATTATCGGCAAAGCCGTAAGCACCATTCTTGGCCTTATTGCCGTTGCTATTCTTACGAGAAATTTAGGAACCGAACAATTTGGCTGGTATGTTACTGCAACCGGTTTTCTCCAATTTGTCGGCATTCTTATTGATTTCGGTTTTACTGTCACTACTTCCAATTTACTCTCCGAACCCGAACACGATAAAGAACAACTCTTTAATACTATTTTTACTTGGCGATTTATCACTGCCACGATTTGTTTTATTTTAGCACCGCTAATCTTCCTTTTTTTCCCTTATCGAAATGAAATAAAAATTGCCGTCGCCGTCACTTCATTATCTTTTTTTGCAAACACCATTAATCAGGTGTTTATTGGTTTCTATCGCCAAAAATTATCAATGTTTATTGCAACCATGAGCGAAGTGATAGGAAGAGTGCTTCTCGTGATTGGATTTGCGATACTGGCTCTAAACAAGGCCGGTTTTATCCCCCTAATGCTAATCATCACCCTCTCTTCTTTGGGCAGTACTTATTACTTGATAAAAAACTTTGGTAAAATTAAATTTTCAATTGATAAAGTAATTTCTCGGGCGATATTCCATAAAATGTGGCCGACTGCCATATCGGTTATATTTAACACCCTCTACCTACAAGCCGATCGTGTCATTTTGCCTCTTTATGTTTCACAGTCAGAAGTTGGTTTATATGGCGCCGCTTACCGAGTATTAGACATTACAACCCAAATTGCCGCGATTGTCATGGGCCTTGTCATGCCGCTCTTAACTTTTGCCTGGTCGAGAAAACTATTGGATGAATTTAAAAAACGCTACCAAATTGGCGTTGACCTGCTCGCTTTAATTCTTTTTCCAATGGTAACAGGAATATTTGTGCTCGCAGGTCCAATCATGAATTTTATTGCGGGCTCAGAATTTTCTGGCTCCGGCGCGATGCTCCGCTGGTTATGTATTTCTATTCTTGGCACGACCTTTGGCATGACCTTTGGCCATGTGGTCCTTGCAATTAATCGCCAAAAAGAAGCTTTGCTGATATATGGCTCTGACGCGATACTTAGCGTAACCGGTTATCTGATATTTATCCCAAAATATGGCTGGTTGGGAGCAGTCTGGGTGACAATATTTTCGGAAATTTACGCCGGTATTTTTCTTGCTCTTATGGCCGTTGTTTATTCGGGAATAATGCCAAAATTTGGCACTCTCGCCAAAATACTTCTTTCCAGCATTATAATGGGCACAATAATTTTTACCGTCTCCTGGCCTCTTATCCCCTCCATCTTGCTTGGTATTTTGGTTTATACCGCACTTATATTTTTATTTAAAATTATTAAATTACAATCTTTAAAAGAAATAATTAATTTTAGTAAAGTTGCGTAGATTACCCGATTTTGCTATTATTACCTTACTTTAGCTATATTTTTATGGAGATGAACAAAACGCGAAATTACATTTTTTTAATCACACTTGGCGGGGTAAGTTTGCTTTTTTTCTACGTTATTAATCCGTTTTTTTATCCGATTTTCTGGGCAGCAGTTATCGCTTCACTTTTTTACCCGCTTTTTAAGCGCTTTACCAAACTGCTTAACCCGAGCATTAGCGCCGCTTTAACTTTAGTTATTGTTACCGTAATGGTCCTTTTGCCTCTTTCGCTCATTGTAACGCTTCTCATTAAAGAAATCGTAAATATTTTTAACTCTTATGGCCAAACCGATCAGCTTGGCGGCGTCATTCAAGATGTAAATAATTTCTTACATAATAATGAATTAATTCAAAAAATGGGTCTTAATGATACTTCTGTATCTGGCCGACTCGACGAAATTGGCCGCAGTGTTGTCACTTTTGTCTATGTTTCAGTAAAATCTTTAACTCAAAACTCACTTGAATTTATCGCTTTGTTTGTTTTGATGTTATATTCTCTATTCTTTTTTCTTCGCGATGGAGACAAAATTTTGAAGAAACTAATGTACATTTTCCCCCTTGGAAATCGCTATGAACAACTGCTTTATGATAAATTTACCGCTGCTGCGAGCTCAGCAATAAAAGGCACAGTAATAGTCGGATTAATTCAGGGTGTGCTTGGCGGATTATTATTTTGGGTTACCGGCGTGCCCGGACCATTAATTTGGGGTCTAATAATGGCGGCGCTTGGAGCAATACCGGTTACTGGTACATTTCTGGTTTGGTTTCCGGCTGGCTTAATCAAAATCGCAACTGGCCATATGGCTCAAGGAGTTATTATTTTGACTGTTGGCATTTTATTAGTTAGCACCATTGATAATATCCTAAGACCTTTCATTGTCGGCAAAGAATTAGAAATGCACCCTGTTATTGTTTTATTTTCAACCCTCGGTGGCGTAGTCGTCTTTGGCCTATCTGGTTTTGTTCTTGGTCCAATTATCGCTGCGCTTTGCCAATCCTTCTGGGATCTGTACGAAAATTATTATAAAACGGAGCTGTCGAAGAATTGAATTTAAACTTAATAAAAAACCCTCCAAGCGGAGGGTTTTTTATTTGTTGCGGGGGCGGGATAAGAGTCGCTACGCTCCCACGAAAACCGTTCGGGTTTTCGTGAACTTTCCTCAGCAGGAGAAAACTTCCGTTTTCTCCCTTTCCCGTTCAAATCCCTCGACCTACAAAATTAAACACAACCCTTGATAGGGCTGTGTTTAATTTGTTGCGGGGGCGGGATTTGAACCCGCGACCTCAGCGTTATGAGCGCTGCGAGCTGCCGGGCTGCTCTACCCCGCTATATATGAATTGTTGAAGCCTCAATATTATGAAGCTTCTCTGAGCGGTAGACCGGATTCGAACCGGCGACCTTCTCCTTGGCAAGGAGACGTTCTAGCCAACTGAACTACTACCGCACTTCTTCGCCTGTAGCATCGCTCTTCAAACGAACAAATGACAGTTGAGATTATACAGTTTTTTTCTTTGCTTGTCAACGACCTCTTTATTAATCTGAAGTTGGCACCAAACGATAAAAAAGATGTTTTACACCCTCAACTAAAACCAAATACATGGTAACGAGTCCAACTATTGAACCGAGAATCACAGGCGGTAATGGTTCAAAGCTGAAATAGGCGCCCATAAAGGTGTACGGTAAAATAAATCCGGCGCCAACTACGAGCAGTGTTGTTACTATTAAATAAGTGCTCGGCCGCGAAGTAAAGAAAAGTTTACGAGTCCGAATAATATAAATAACGAGCGTTTGAGTTGCAAGCGATTCAATAAACCAACCCGTATGAAATGAAGCGGCTCCCAAATGAAAAACCCCATATAGCATGTAGAAGGTAGCGAAATCAAAAATTGAACTCATGAGCCCGAACACGATCATAAACTTACGCATAAATTTTGCGTCCCAGTGTTTGGGTTTTTTTAAATATTCCCCATCGACATGATCAGATGGAATGGTAGTTTGCGACAAATCGTAAAGCGAGTTGTTTAACAGAACTTGAAAAGGCAAAATCGGCAAAAATGGTAAAAATATTGCCGCACCAATAAGGCTGAACATGTTACCAAAATTTGAACTAAGTCCCATCATTAAATATTTCAAAGTATTACCAAATGTTTTTCTTCCTTCAATAATACCCTGCCCGAGCTCATGCAAGCTTTTGTGACTAAGAATAATATCCGCCGTTTCCTTGGCAACATCGGCGGCATTACTCACCGATATTCCAATATCCGCGGCTTTAAGCGACGGCGCATCATTTATGCCGTCTCCAAGATAACCAACCACCTTATGAAGTGAGCGCAAAGCAACAATAACGCGGCGCTTCTGCTCGGGAGTGAAGCGGGCGAAAATGGTGATATTTTCAGCCCGGTGCGCAAGCTCTTCTTCAGTCATATTTAATGTTTCGTCGCCAATCAAAATACCTTTAATTTCAATTTTTAATTCCGTACAGATCTTTTTTGTCACCCATTCGTTATCGCCGGTAATAATTTTTACCTCTACTCCATGTTCAAAAAGAGTTTTTACAGTTTCAGCCGCAGTTTGTTTTGGAGGATCAAAAAATCCGATAAAACCTAAAACAACCATTTCACATTCATCATTTTTATCATAAGAATGTTTTCTTTCCGGAAAATGTCGCCTCGCAACTGCGAGAGTTTTAAAACCCTGCTCGCTCATTTGCCGGTAAAGAGTTGCAAAGTCCTTTAAAAAATCTTCGCTAATTTTATGAACCGCTCCGTTTAATTCAAAATGCGTGGATATTTTTATTATTTCCTCTGGTTGGCCTTTAGTTATAAGTTCGTGATTATTTTCGTGATTAACAATCACAGAGATTCGCTTACGATAAAAATCGTACGGAATTTCTTTAAGCTTGTGAAAATTCTTTACTGATAAATGTTTAAAATTTAAAATTGCATTATCAAGAGGATTTTTTAATCCGGTTTGAAGAACGCTATTTACATAGGCATAACGCAAAACCGAATCGGATTCAGCACCTTTTATATCTACGTATTTAACCAGTGTAATAGTATCTTCAGTAAGAGTGCCGGTTTTATCCGTGCATAAAATATCAATACTACCAAAATCTGGAATAGCATTTAAACGTTTTACTATCACACCGTGCTTTGCCATACGAAGGGACCCCTTTGTCATATTAAGGCTCATGATCATCGGCAAGAGTTCCGGTGTAAGACCAACCGCGATCGCAAGCGCAAACAAAAAAGACTGGACAAGGTCAGCTTGGCTAAGCTCAGTATGATTTAAAAGTGGTTTAAAGACTATAATTAAAAAAACAGTTATCACAATGAAAACCGTTGCTTTAACGATAAGAAAACCAAAATTTGTAATACCTTTTTCAAAAGCGTCCGGTGGTGACTCTTCAGCGATTGAAGAAGCGATTTTCCCAAACTCAGTATTACTTCCGGTTGCCCTGACAATCAAGTACCCTGACCCAGAAACAACATTAGTCCCCGCATGGACCAAACAGCTTTTTTTATCACAATCCTTTTCTTCGCTTCCCTCCTTTTCCACCGGAAAACTTTCCCCGGTGAGAGCCGCCTCATTCACAAACAAACTTTCAGCCGAAACAAGACCCCCATCGGCCGGGACAATATTTCCGGCTGACAAAAAAACAACATCGCCCGGTACGATAAGTTCAGCACTAATATCTTTTTTTATTCCACCCCGAACTACTGACGCGATTAACGAAATTTTTTCTTGTAGTTTTTCCGCTTCACTGCCGGATTTTTGTTCCTGATAATAGTTTAGCAGTGTACTGAGCAAAATCATGGCCACAATCAGCGTTGCGCTCCGGCTTTCACCAAACAAAGTAGATAATACCGCGCAAACAACCAAAATTATAATGAGCGGATTTTTAAAATAACGAAGATACCTAACCCAAGCAGAAATTTTTTTCTTTTGAACTAACTGATTTTTTCCAAATCTAAACAAGGCAATTTTTGCCTCCTTTTCGCTAAGACCTTGTAAGTTAAGTCGTGACATCAATCATATTGTAGCATTTTTAACAATTTATTGAAACAAAAAACCCGCAAATTAAGCGGGCTTTTAAAAAATCTTATTTAATCTTAATAGCCAAGCACCTCATTAACCAAAATCATCGTCACTCTTCCTGGTTGGGTCTCGCGGCTAAAGATAAGCATTTTGTTAACTGCGCTGCCCGGAGCACCATAGGCGACTTTTGCCCGTTCACTTTCGAGAGGTAAAACATATTCATAAATTCGGCGCGTGCCGGCATCAATGTCTTTTACAATTTTCTGCGCCCCAACAATCCAAATTACCCGGCTAGATCCATATGCATAAGCCGGTAATTGACTGCCGGTATTGGATGCGATAAGCACGTGACCATCTTGGGTAACGGCATGAACACTGCCAATAACAAAATCCGGAGCAGCGCCTAATTTCTGCATCTGTGATCCTTCAGTTTTTCGGTCCATTTTCAAAAGCTGACTTCTTACTGATTTGATATCAGTCGAACCCTCAATCTCTTTATCGAGCCCAATTGAACCCAAAGTGACCGAAGTCATATTCATCACTTCAGCGCCTTCCGGAACAATCTCCCAAAATTTACGTTTGGCTTCTTCGCCATTTTGCACCAAAAAAGCCTCAATATTGTTATTGCGCAAGGCCGCGATAGTATTCTGAATTGTTGTCTGAGAAGGAATTTTATTAAACATATTATTTTAATAATAAGGTACTCTATATCAAATCAGGCAAAATGTCCAGATACAAAAACCCCCGCTTTTTTAGCGGGGGTTATAATTTTTTTATCTAATTACTCCGGGTGAGACGTTCATCATCGGTGTTATGACCGGTGGATTAATGATTGTTTCCGGAATCGCCTCAGTTAAATTAAGTTCATTTACTTTGTTCCAGCTATTTTCATCCCAGGCACTTATACGATTCGGGCTGATAATGTACATTAAATCATTTATATACAAAGCACGCTGAATTCCAGGTTCACTTACCGCCTTTAGCATGGAAAGCCCATTGCCAGAATAAGACATCACATAACCGCCCTGACTGCCGGGAATAAAGAACAAATTGTGTTTTTCGTCTTTAAGAAAGGCGTGATGGTCGTTTAGAGCGTCTGACCAATATTCATCCAAAATATATTTACTTACTTCGGTAGGGTTGTTCGCATTCGACACATCATAAAGCGCAAGCTTCACTTTATTATCCTCTTTACCGACTCCAAGGATAATATTATTGCTGATCGGCTCAAGATATCCAGAATAACCTGGCACTTTTAGTTCTCCTGCTAATTTTGGACTGTTCGGCTTGCTTAAATCAAGCACGTAAAACGGATCGGTTTGTTTAAAGGTAACCACATAGCCGCGCTCACCGATAAACCGGGCTGAATATATCTGTTCGCCCTCACCCAGATCCTTAACACTGCCGAGGGTGGCCATGTTTTCGCTTAAAACATACACGTCACTTACGCTTTTTACCGAAGCGTTGATGCCCCCAGCCGAAAACCAACTCTGGCCAACCGTAACCGCGACCCGTAAATTATAATTATATTCATCCATTGAAAATTGATTTAAGATTCGCCCCGGCACCGTACCGACTCCAAGCACCTTAAAATCAGTTAAAGAAGTTTTAACAATGCTGGTTTTTTCAAGTTCGCGCAGATGAAGCGGATAATATTTTGAAATGCGATTCTGTAATTCATTTTGCAATTTCATTCGTTCATCCTGATCAATATTTTGTTGCCATTGATTAATGATGTACGACATCTCATTTTGTTTGCTTCCGTCGCTGATATCATAACTAATAAGTTTTCCAAGTCGACTTAAAGTTTCAGCCGGAACCAGGTCCTTATTGGCCGCAAAGAAATTATATGTAAACCGCACCATGTCACCGGGGCTGAAATATGTCAGATACATGGCGTTCGGAGACATATAAAGAATTGAGTAATCATTCGAGCCGGTGAAAGAGGTGTTGTTAATGACCGTACCGGTTTTGGTGTTAAACGACGAAACAGTATATAAAATATCGGTCGGTACTGGGGATATCGGATGATAAATAACTCCACAAGGAATCATGATTTTCGAAGTACCAGCAGTAAAGGGTTGATACGGACAGGGGCGGCCATAATTTATATTTTGCTTAGTAGCTAGAAAAAGCTTTCCATTATAAAGTCTTGCGCCAACCAAAGTATCGTTCTGACCATATTCAATTTTCCATAATTCCTTATCGGTTCCGCTCGCATTCACATCATATCCTTTCACAGAGTTGCCGTTAAAAACCATGAGCACCTTACCATCAAGCAATAAATTTCCGGCCGTTGAAATCTTTCGTAGTAATTTAAAATCGGTTACCGGGTTAGCTTTAATAACATTAACCGAACTCTGATAATTTGGGTATCGATAAGCACCGCCCGTTTCCGCTCGAAACATCATTGGTTTGGCATAATAAATCGGATACCAATTTTGAGTGGAAAGAAAGATATTAGTTCCATCGGTTTTTACAATATCCGGTTCGTCAATTCCAAACACTTGAACATTAGTTGAAGAATAACGATCGGTGGCAGTTTCGGATCCGACTGATGAACCGGTTTGCGCGGTTGGTCCGATATTTGCCGAAGCTGAATCTGAACTTTTTTCTAAAGCCATCGTTGGCAAAGCCAAATTTCTCATCATTACTCCGCCGCCATAAAGATTGCTATTTTTTTGACTGGCTTTGACGAGATAATTTTTAAAATCGGCGGCCGAAATAAATTTGCGGACGGTGCTCGCGCTTGCCGAAGGACGAATTATTTTAACCGCGGCAAAAGAACCCTCCACCAAAAAAATCGTTCCCAGCCCAGCCGTAACAGCAGAACCAATAATCAGAGTTAATAGAGCTTTTTTCATAAATGAATACATAGAGGTTGTTATTAATAACAACGCTATTATAGTCCTTTTACTTCTGGCGGTGAAGCGGGGGTGACTGACCCTTTCATTAACTGAATCGGACCTCCACTTGGCTCCTGCAACAATTCTTTAATAAGCGGCACAACAAGCGCAGTTTGGAAATAAAACTGTTTACCAGTTGGCGCTTTTAATATTGGGAAATATAAGGCCGGAACGATTATTTCTCCGGAACCATCATTCTTCCAGGTCTTAGTAAGAACGCGTGTTGGAGTACCTAGCTCAAGCTCAATTATTTCCGCGCTCGGATCCATATAACCACTTCCATATATTCCGCCGTTTTCGGCGATTTTAATAATCCTCGCGGTATCAGTTTCTGCCTCATATTGCGCGGCTTCAAAATTTTGATTAGTAATATTCCAAGCGCCACTCACCTGCTTGTTTCTTACATCGACATTCACTGTAAGACCGCTTTCACCGCCGCCTAATTCGTAAACAAGCGTACCATTTATTTTTTGCGGATATAATACCGAGATAATGTCTGGGACATAAGGAGCAAAATCTGACGCGGCAGTTTCCATTCCCTTGCGCCAGTCATTTTGAACTACTGGTTCGCCATAATTAGATAAATCAACACCGTGACCCTTGAGAAAATCGTTGCTTAACGAAATGAGAGTTTCATCAGAGAGCATTTCCGAAGGACGAAGCGGTTGATAAACCGGACAAACACCGTTTGGACATGGGTTGGCATTATAATTTTGTGAAATGGAAATACTGCCATTTCTTAGATCGACATTTGTGATATAGCCTTTACTGTCCTTCTGCGCTAATTCAAAATTTGTAACCTGAGTATTGGCAAAAGTTCCTAAATTAAGCCCGCCAAAACTTAACTTATTCAAGACGCTTACTGCGCCCGAAGTATTAAGCTCAGGTTTTACTCTTCGTAAAACATCTAGATTTTTATCGCCTTGTTCCAGTTTGTCCCCCTTATATACATACTTAATTTGATACGGACGATAAATCATCATTTTTGCATCTGGCGCAGGTGAAACTGCCGCGTCTAGAGTAGCAGTGCCAGATGATCCAGCAACCCCCATGCTTGCGACGCCCCCGCCACCACCGCCGCGACCGTACATTGGAGCAATATTAGAAGTAGCTTTTGGCATAACTTGTTCACTGCCAGTTTGCTGACCGGTTAGCGAACCAAAAGCACCGGAAGCAACTCTGGTTATATTTGGTTTATTGCTGGTTAATTGTTTAGGCCCAACGAGTGTCGGTAATGCTTCCCTAAGCGTAACCGCGATAATCAATACCGCGAGTGTCGCTCCTGATAAAATTAAATATTTTTTCATATAAAAAACTGATAAAAATGAACTGCCAAAAACTTTTTTCTCTGGCATTGATTCTGATAATATTTTTGCTTTAAGAGTGCGCGCAAATTTTTCATCAAATTTTGTATCCGGCTTTGCAGCTAAAAAATTCTCAATAATTTTAATTAATTTATCTTCATGATTTTTTAATTCCGGATCAAGTTCACAAAGCTCAGCAATAATTTGTTTTATATTTTCTTTCATATATTTTAATTCCTAATAATCAGCGCCAGAACTAAGGCAAAGGCAGCTTCTGGCATAGAGGTACGTAATTTTTTTAAGGCCCTCGAAAATGTCATCTTACAACTTGCCTCGCTTTTTCCAATAATTTCCGCAATTTCTGTATAGCTTAAATCCTGCCATACTCGTAAAATTATAATATCCCTTTGCTCAGATGGTAATTCCTGTATATACTTCTGAACTTTTTCCAACATAATTTTATTTTCGATATCCTTCGCAACATCTTCTTTACTACCCAAATCCCAAACATCATCAATATTAAGAATCGTTTTATTAGAACGGTAATGATCGATAATTGCGTGGCGAGCAATCTGATAAATCCAGGCCTGAAAAGTGCCTTTTTCTGAATGATAAGAATTAACCGAGCGATAGGCTTTTAAAAAAACCTCAGCGGTCAGTTCTTCGGCTGTTTCTTTGTGATGCGTCTTATAATAGACGAAATTGTAAATCGGCTTTAAATAAGCTTCATACAGCTCACCAAAAGCTTCTTTACTACCACCCTCAAATTCACGCGCGAGGGCGGCCGCTTTGATAGGATCCATATTTTAAGGAGAAGTTGATATCAAATTTCTCTCTCGAAGATATTATACGAAAACCGGGGAAGAAAGTAACGCTAAATCTCTAGCGTTAAGCCATCATACGCTACCAAGGTTTCAGGAAAAATTGTTTGGGCGGTAGTTTCGGCAATTTTTCGCATTTCCATTGTATTATAATGATCGGCTCCAAGATGAGTAAGAATCATTTTTTTAACTTTTGCTTCTTTTGCCATGCCGGCCGCTCCTTCAGGGTTGGTGTGGCCCCAGGCTGTGCTATGACCAGGTAAAAAGGCACATTCATGAATAAGAAGATCAACATCGCGTGATAACTCCAAATCATTTGGACAAATTGAAGTATCTGAGCAATAGGTAATTGTTTTTCCTTCTAAAGTAAAACGGTAGCCCATGGCCGGATCAACATGTTGAAGCGGCAAACAAAACACCTCAAACGGCAACTCGTGTTTACCAGGCGCCAGTTCTACCAAATTTACTTTATATCCAAGTTCATCAAAAGTTGCTGTAAAAGGATGATTAATAAGAATTTTTAAATATTTTTTCAGTGTTTTCTGCCCAAATATAGTCAGTTCTTTTACTTTAAGTTTACCGAGGGTGTGCAGACCACAAGTGTGATCAAGATGAAAATGACTCAAAAACAAAAAAAGCGGCTTATCTTCTACTAAATAAGTATTTAAATCCGCAATTCCAAAACCAGCATCTAATACTATATAATGATCCTTCGTATCAATTAATATTGATGGGGTATTGCCGGTGTCGCTATCATACCAGCCATTTGTACCTAAAAAAGTGATTTTCATACCCATATTTTATCATAAAATCAGCTTCCGCTCAATTTAATGTTAAAACCCAATAATCTTGACTAATTAAGTTTTTTTTCATATACTTAACGACATTGAAAGAGACGCGGGCAATCATATATCGCGAGATATATGAAGCCCTACGTCGGAAATGAAAAGATGAAAAATTGATTGAGACGCGGAATCATATATCGCGAGATATATGAAGCCGCTCGTCGGTCATGCTGAACAAAATAAATTTTGTTCATCGCGACACTCCTCGCGGGCGTCATATAACGGCTATTATCCCAGTTTTCCAAACTGGTGACACGGGTTCGACTCCCGTCGCCCGCTCTAATAAAATTACTCCCATTTATGGGGGTAATTTTATTATACCGTACACCGGGAGGCGAACAGGAAAATGGAAAGAAACGTAGTTTCTTTCTTGCTGAGGAAGGCCCGCGGAAACCCGAAGGTTTCCGCGAGAGCGAACGAAGTGAGCGAGTGAGACTCCCTCGCTCGCTCGTTCGTGTTGTTTAAATTTGCACCAAAACGCAATATATTATAGGATGTAAAAGTCCTCGGGAGGAAACAACCACAATGGAAATTTCTGGCAAGAGACTGTTCCTGCTGTATTCATTCCCCTGTGCTGAAGGGAGGCACATGCGCGGTCACATTGACCGTGAACACTTAGACCGGCTTTGTATGCTGGTCAAGAATGGTGGAGAACCCACCACCCAATTGCTCCGCTACTGCTTCCCCCATGCCGTTCGCCGGCTACGGGAATATGCCGACAAAATCGGCGCTGACCGTTGGTCACTAGCGACTGTCGCCGATTTCTGGCGGCACCACCATGGCCACAAGGGCGACTGTCGGGTAATTCTCGGCAAAACCCTCAAGGTAATCAGCCCAATCATCGTCATTATGACCGATGACAAGGGCGACGCCTTCAAGGTCATCAACATTTACGGCCACGCCGTAGCACCAGGAGATAGATTCTATCTGCACTTCCGAGTGTTGATAGAAAAGGAGGAAAACTAGCCACGCGCTCCGGCGCGTGGCTTTCACTTTTATAAAAATGTGTTATAGTAGTCGGGCTATATGGTACTTACTCTAGACTATCCGCAAAAAATAATGGACGGCATCCTGCGCTGTAGTCGTTATGCTTTTGGGCCGAACCGCTTGCATTATTGCGGACCCGATGCCAATTCCGAACTGCTTGCCTATATAAAAGAAGGCGCGACTGATCCAGGTCTTGAAAAAATTCTGTCGGCTTTTAATACCCTTTACCCGTACCTAGAACTAATTGCTCATGCCAGCGGCATAAAGGACCCCTTTGATGAACGGGTGGTAGAAGCTTATTGGATAGGAAATGAACTGCTCGATAAAGTTGAGCGCCAGGCGCTGTATCGCAACTTAGTAGAAGAGCATGAATTAAAGAAAAAAAATGGTCTGAAATCTTTTTCTAAGCTAGAAAATAAAATTCGCCTGCATGCCGTACCTCACCACTCCTTTCATGTTTTCAATGTTTGGAAAGGAACTGGCAATATGTCGACTGAGTATAATCTTGAATCACTGGACTCTTGCCGAATTAGTTGGGGAAAAGTTTTGGAAGTATCCGGCCCAACGATAACGGTAGAAAGCGAACCACTCATTCAAATCGGTGATAAATATATCCTTGGCAAAGCGGAGAAGAAAAAACTCACCAGAAAACTTGAGTCGACTGAAGAAATCGAACAACTTAAAATAGGAGACATTCTAACCTTCCATTGGAGCGTACCTTGTGAGGTGATTTCCGAAAAACAAGCCTCCATACTAAAAAAATACACACTGCAAAATATCGGCTTTTTAAATCAAGGAATATGAAGGTATTCGTATTTGGCAATCCGGATTTAAAAATGGATTCAGTGCCGCTAAAAATAATTACCGAACTTAAAAATCATTTTAAAGATTTTGATTTTATCACCGTTGATCCAAACGAAGAATGGGAAGTCCCGGAAAATTTATATATTATCGATACGGTGGTTGGGATCAAGTCGCCGATGATATTTAATAGTTTGTTAACTTTCAAACGAGCGCCCAATGTCACCATGCACGATTTTGATGCCTACGCGAATTTACGCTGGTTGCAAAAAATCGGCAAACTAAAAGATATTAAAATTTACGGACTGCCGCCAAATATACTTGAAACTGAAGCAATGAATTTTCTAAAAAAATATTTAAAATAAAGATTTGCCCTCGCCGGGCTGGCACACCTTTTTGGCAGCAAAAAGGTGTCAAAAACTGCCGAGCTAGAAGTTCGCCTCCCCTGTCGGCTCACTTGCGCTCGGTCTACGATTTGTTGGCCAAACAATTACCCCAACGGGGGTTTGGGGAAGTCGATATCCCGAGTTCTCGCGAACGAGTGGTTATATCGACGATCTCCCCAAAACCTTTGGTTACTTTCAGTTATGAAAGTATCCGCTGCCCGCGCAGGGCTAAAGAAAATGAAAATATAGTAAATGAATTAATTGATTGAGCGATAGCGAGATAAAAAAACCGCCCTCTCAGGCGGTTTTTAAATTCATTTTTACTCTTTATCTACATTCACCTTCAGGAAGTGCGAGCCGCATGACATACACGGGTCATAGGCACGAATAAGTTTTTCAATTTCAAAGGTTATTTTTTCCATCGACGGGTGGTCGGGCAACATTTCATTTACCAAAGTTGTAATATCTTCTTCAATATTGGTTTGGTTCTGACCAGTTGGGACCACTACTTCGCCTTCTTTTATAAGGCCATCTGCCCCAACGGTTACTTTGTGATACAAAAGTCCGCGTGGCGCCTCAATGACGCCAATTCCGACCGCATCGCGGTATTTAATTTCCGGAATCTGTTCTAACTTGAACTCACGCTTAGTAAGAATTTCAATAGAATCATCAATTGCATGAAGAATTTCAATGGCCTGAGCAAGGTTATTTTTAAATATGTCGGTAGAAGGAAATTGTTTGATGGCTGAACCGGCATCTTTTCTCGTATTCGGATGCAATCGGTCGCTCGCCATATTAAGGCGCCCAAGTGCGCCGACCATATATGGTCGACCCTTATATTTATAAGCCGAAGCCTGTGAGTATTCAAGTACCGTGTGCTCGAGATGTTTAGAAAAATTTTCTTTCGAAATTACTTCACCGGTGCTCGATTTAATTACTCCGTCGATAAAACCACAACGATCGGAAATCATAGCGAGAAAATCGGTTTTCCGGTCAAAGTGAAACGGATTTTTTTCCGCAAAAAAATTAATAAGCCTAATTACCGCCGGACGAATCGAACGCAATTTCTTAATTATTTCTTCAACTTCTTTATTTGTTGGTACATGCAAATACCCACCCACCGCCGGGTAAGTAGCGTGAACAGACCTGCCGGCGACCATTATCGCTAGCTGATTACCGACCGCTTTTATATTAAAAGCATCATGAAGCATTTGATCTTGAAATGAATCATTTTCATCAAAATCCATGAATGAATCTTTACCAAAAATATCGGGCATGCAGAACAAATACAGGTGCAGCGCATGATCACGGATATTTAGACCGTACATGGTAAGTAGTCGTAAAAATTTGGTCTGTTCGGTCGGCACGATTCCTAGAGCGTGTTCACAGGCCTCAATTGAACAAAGGAGGTGTGCGTTTGAACAAGTGCCGCAAATACGCGCGACCAGCTGAGGAATCGCATCAACCGGCTTGCCCTTCATCGCTTCAGTAAAAAATCGTTTATATTCAATAATGCCAAAATGGGCATATTCAACTTTGCCATTTCGCACTCGCAAATTAAGCTCTGCTGCACCTTCAACCTTAGTCAGTTCGCCGGTATTTAAATCAAAATCAACTTGATGCATAAAATTACGATTTAACTAATAATTTAACCGCCTCCAAAAATTTATTCGGATCCATGGGGCAGCCACCGACAGATGCGTCTACCTTAATCACATCAGAAACTTTCAAAACTTTTGGCAAAGCTTCAAATTTATCCACCAAAAACTGAATATTTTTCTTTTGTTCCTCGGAAAAATAATTGCGTTGGCCGGCCGGCATGCCGGTTACTGCGCAAGCTCCAACCGCGACTACCGTTTTAGATTTGGCCCTAATTTCTTTAACCTTATCAACATGCTTTTGCGAAGCGAGCGCTCCTTCAATGAAAGCAATGTCGAGTTCATCTAAAACATTTACCGAACGCAAGGCGCGGACGTGGCGAAAATCGAAAAGTTTTTTCCATTCTTGCCAGTGATCATTCATGAGCTCGGTAAATACTACTAGATTATCTTCACAACACGAAAAAGAAAACCAGCCAACTTTAATTTTTTTACTTTCTTCGGGCATAAATTTATGAAATAAGTGTTGCTAGATTAAAATTTGCATCAGCAAGATTATTTTCCTGTCCGGAAACATCCACCCTTTGCTCGATTAATTTTGAAATTTGAAATAATTCCGGTGTACGATTTAAAAGCGTTGCTCCGACAATTTTATTATCCTTAATCATGATGCGGGCAATTGAATTTGCTTCCGGTGTGCCGCGAGAAATAACCGTCTTACCCTCTCCGACCTTAATATCTCCCACCATGGAAATATTTATTCCAAAAGCCTGCGCGGTATAAAATGATACTAGTTTGAAAGGCTCGTTTTTTCCAAGCATGTTTAATGCCGCCGCCGTACCCTGACTTTGGGCATTTACCCAATTCGCGAGCTGAATACGTTCTTTTAAAATTATATCATTAAACTCAGAACAATCCCCAGCGGTAAAAATATCAGGATTATTTGTTTGTAAATACTCATTGGCTAAAATGCCGCGATTGGTTTCAATTCCCGACTCTTTCACCCAACCCAGGTTATAATCTAACCCAATACCGCACGCTATCACTTCGCAGTCCAATTTAGATCCATCTTTTAATAAGACGCCTTTTACCTTATCTTTACCAAGCACTTCCGCAACTTCCGCTTTGCGAATTAGTTTTACACCTTCCTTTTCCATGGCTCTTTCAATAAACTTTCCTAACTCTTCATCAAAAACCGGATACCAATAATACGGCTCCATCATGACAATACTAGTTTCAAGACCAGCCTTGCGTAAAATTTCAGCAATCTCAAAACTTACAAAACCGGAACCAATCGCGATTGCGCGTTTCGCGGTTTTTACATTTTTCATCATCTCTTTTGCTTCTTCCAAATTGCGCAGATACCCCACGCCTTTTTTATCAGCTCCCGAAACATTCCAGCGGCGGGCATGACCACCGACTGCGAGCAACAACTTACCATAGACAATTTCCGTGCCGTCGTCTAATTTTACAATTTTATTTTTTTGATCAAGATGAATTGCCGAACGACCCATCAAAAGCTCGATCTTATTTTCACTATACCAAGCTTCCGTTTTCAACCACACCTGTTCAAACGGAATTTTTTCCAAAAAAAAGTAAGGTTTAGAAATCAAAATTCTCGAATAAAAACGGTACGGTTCATCGGAAACAATAATAATACTTGCGTCTTTATTATTTTGACGCAAAGTTTCAGCGGCCGTAGTACCGGCCGCCCCTCCGCCAATAATGAGAAAATCAATTTTTTTCATTGGTGATTACGGGTATACCTGATTGCCGGTTTCGTCTTCCAAAATTATTGCTTTAGTTGGACAAGAGCGAGCAGCTTTGATAAGTGTATCATCGGTTACAGAAGGATCTTTAAGTTTGCTTTTTTCTGTTACGGCAGCTTTAGTTCCATCACCGAGAATGATTGTCGCTTTGTTTTCGGCATCGAACTCAAACACTGTATTCGCAGCCAGGATACACGAAGCGGCGCCGATACATAGATCGCGATTTACTGTGATTTTCTTAATATTCGACATAATTATATTCTAAAATATGATGAATTAACATCAGGATTGTAGCATTTTATTGGCTTAATTGGCAAGACTTACACGAGTTTTAAATTTGTCTAAATACTGATATAATTTGCTGACTATGTCTTTATTAGAAATGATTCTGACGGGAATCAGCCTTTCCCTTGATGCGGTAGCTATTTCCATCGCCGCAAGCATTTTACATCGGTTAACTTTTAAACAAACCCTTAAAATTGCTTTATTTTTTGGCGGTTTTCAATTTTTTATGCCAATCATTGGCTTAGCGCTTGGGTTCGGTTTTAAATCAAATTTAGTGAAATACGGCAACATCATCGGTTTTTTAATGCTATTTTCACTTGGCTGCAAAATGGCATTCGAATCCTTTAAAAAAACATCTCAAGATGAATTAAACAAAGAAAAACACCTTGCCGAAACAAAGGTGCTTACCTTACTTGCCATTACTACCAGTATTGATGCGTTGGTGGTCGGAATAACCTTCAATTTTATTAAAATAAATACCTTACTCGCATCTTCTATTATCGGACTGATTACATTTATTCTCTGCCTCGTCGGAATATGCTTCGGCACAAAAAATAGACACTTGTTTGGAAACAAGATTGAACTTATCGGAGCAATTATTCTTATTATCCTCGCCTTTAAAATTCTACTTTATTAAAAAATAAGCATCTTTTTCTATTTTAACCCCGCCAAACGGCGGTTTTTATTTTCTCTTGACAAACTTTTTTTAATGTTATATCATTCAAACGTTCATTTGAATGTTTTATGACTACAAAAATCGCAATTAGACAAAACAAGCAGCTTGATACTTTGGCAAAACAACTGCTTTTAGTTGGTGATGCCAACCGATTAAAAATCCTTTGCGCAATTTTTAACCAACCGGAAATATGCGTTTCAGAAATAGCCAGCGAACTAAAACTCCATATCGCGGTAGTCTCCCACCATCTCCAAGCTCTTTCGAAGGCCGGATTACTACTACCAAAAAGAAGTGGCAAAAAAATCTGCTATTCTTTTAGCAAAAATTTATTCATTAAAGATTTAAAAAAATTAATTTGCAAATGTAAATAATATGGCTAAAGCATTAAACCTAACTCACGAAACTTTTGAAGCTGAGGTATTAAAATCTACCCTGCCTGTTTTGGTAGATTTTTGGGCACCCTGGTGCGGACCCTGCCAAATGATGGCACCGATTCTTGACCAGCTATCAGACGAATTAAAAGATAAAGTAAAAATTGCCAAGCTAGATACTGAGGTAGCTGAACACATGCCGCTTGCTATTCAATACCAAATCGCCAGCATTCCCAATATGAAATTATTTTATCAGGGTAAGATTATTCAGGACTTTATCGGCTTTCGCCCAAAAGCTACACTAGCCCGCGAAATAGACGAAGCTGTTAAATCAGTTAAATAGTTTATGGAAATTAAAGTTATTAAAACTGAAACGGATTTTTTTGACATAGTTAAAAATAATAAATATGTTGTTGTTGATTTTTTTTCAACTGATTGCCCACCTTGCGAAAAATTGGCGCCAATTTTTGAGCGCCTAGCGATTAAATATACCGGCTTTCAATTTATTAAAATACATCGTCAGGAAAATCGACCTCTAGCTCAAACATTAGGAGTAAGCGGTTCACCAACCCTACTCTTTTATATTAATGGAGAACTTCAAAATAACAGATTATCAGGTGAAATAGCAGAAACAGACTTTGTTGCTATTTTAGAAAAAATTTCACCTACAAGAAAAATAAGAAAAAATAAGGCAACTTCTGAAATTCATGATTTATGCATAATCGGTACCGGACCCGCGGGCCTAACTGCTGCAGTGTACGCCTCGCGTTATAAAATTGACCATGTACTTGTAGGCGAGCTTACCGGCGGACTCATGACATCCTCACATAAAATTTGCAATTACCCTTCTGAAATTGAAATATCCGGCATGGATCTAACCAAGAAAATGTGGGACCATGTTAACCAACTTCAAACCCCATTCAAAAATACCGGCGTAACTCAAATCTCTAAAAAACGAGCAGGCTATGAACTAGTCCTTTCAAACGAAGAAGTTATTTTAACCAAAACTATTTTACTCGCAACTGGCACCAAACATAAACATTTGAATATTGAAAATGAAAGTAAACTAATTGGCAGGGGTATTTCTTACTGTGCTACTTGCGACGCCGCATTTTATACCAATAAGACGGTAGCGGTTATTGGCGGCAGTGACAGTGCTAGCACGGCGGCTCTTTATTTGGCAGACATTGCAAAGGATGTTTATCAAATTTATCGTGGTGAAGAATTACGTGGTGAAACGGCTTGGATTGATCAGGTAAAGAATAACCTCAAAATCAAACTGATTTTGAACTCAGATATTACCAGCATTCAAGGCGATCAAAAATTAGAAAGCATTGAGATAAAAAATATAAGTAATGAAATATCAAAAATTGTTCTGGACGGATTATTCGTTGAAATAGGTTCCGAACCAGATCCGATTCTTATAAACCAACTCAAGCTGAAAACAGATGAAAAAGGCTATATAAAAACCAAGGCAGACCAGACCACAAATAAGAAAGGGATTTGGGCGGCTGGCGATATTACAACCGGATCAAATTCCTTCCGGCAAATTGTCACTGCATGTTCAGAGGGGGCAATTGCAACTCAAGATATTTTTAAGTATTTAAAGATAACAGCTTTGTAAAAATTTATTTAAAAAAAATATTAATTATTAATAATTTTGTTATGCAAAAAAATACCAATAATTTAGATCGCAGCATCAGATTGATTGTCGCGCTTGTTGCCGCATATACTGGTTATGCTCAAACTTCAGGATGGGTTAGCTACATGCTATACGCGATAGCGGTCATCATGACAGCAGTTGCGGTAACCGGATTTTGTCCGATTTACAAGTTGCTCGGTATAAGCACAAAAAAATAATGATGATAAATAACACGGCGTTTGACATGGAGTTTTTTAATTCTGTGAAGCTATCACCTCAATCTCTACGAGTGCCCCTTTGGGCAAATTTGAAACTTCTACTGTCGAACGAGCCGGGCGGTGGTCGCCGAAAAATTTACCGTAAATTTCATTAACGACAGCAAAATCACTGATGTTTTTTAGATAAATAGTTGTTTTTACAACCTGATTTATTTCTACCTCAGCTTCCGCAAGTACAGCATCAATATTTTGCAAAACTTGTTTGGTTTGAGCCTCTACCCCGTCTGCCAAATTACCGCTTTTTGGCTCAAGGCCAATCTGACCTGAACAAAAAACAAAACCTCCACTCACTACAGCTTGTGAATATGGGCCGACCGCCTTGGGCGCATTATCGGTTTGAATAATTTCAAACATATTTTAAATTAAATATTGATAAAGCATGTCATTGCTATTTATCACTTTGAAATTTAATTCAATATCCCGCATTCTTTCGAGCAATGGTTCATAATCTTTTTTATCTTTCAGTTCAATACCGATTAACGCCGGGCCTTTTTCCTTGTTGGTCTTCTTTATATATTCGAAGCGGGAGATGTCGTCGGTTGGTCCAAGCGCCTGATTTAAGAAGTCACGAAGCTGACCGGGCTTTTGCGCAAACTCAATAATAAAATAATGTTTGCGGCCCTGATAAACCAAACTCCGCTCCATTATTTCCGGGTAACGAAGAATATCATTATTTCCGCCGCTTAGAACACAAACGACTACCTTGCCTTTTATTTCCTCCGACACTTCATCCAACACTGAAATCGGCAGAGCGCCGGACGGTTCCGCGACAATGCCGTCATTTTGATAAAGCTCAATCATGGTAGTGCAAATTTTTCCTTCCGGAACTACCACTACGCGGTCTAAATACTGTTCACAAATATTAAATGTTTTATCGCCGACCGTTTTTACCGCGCAACCATCGACAAAGGTATCAATTTGGTCGAGAGTAACTACTTTGCCATTGCTTAGCGCCGTATGCATGGTCGCCGCGCCGCTTGGTTCGCAGCCAATAATTTTTACCGGATTATTTTTCTCTTTATAATACGCTGTTAAGCCGGAAACCAACCCGCCGCCGCCGATGGGCGCGAGTAAATAATCCAATTCGCCATTTAATTTTTGATCAATCTCCTCTGCGATTGTTCCTTGTCCGGCAATAGTGAGCGGGTCATTGAATGGATGAACAAACACCGCATTTTTCTCAGTACAATATTTCTGCGCTTCAGCCGAGGCTTCATCAAAGGTATTGCCGACGAGTTTAACTTCGACAAAAGATTTTCCAAACTGACGAACTTTTTCAATTTTTTGATTAGGAGTTACGGCCGGCATAAATATTACGCCATTTATTTTTAAAGTCGCACAACTATAAGCGACGCCCTGTGCATGATTGCCGGCGCTCGCGCAAACCACACCGCGCGTTTTTTCACTATCCGTTAACGAACTGATTTTATTGTAGGCGCCACGGATCTTGAACGAACGTACTTCCTGTAAATCTTCACGCTTCAAATAAACGGTTGCACCATAACGCTCGGAAAGACGTTTGGAAAGCTGAAGCGGTGTTCTTTGTACCACACCAGCAAGCCGTAATGAGGCTTCTTCAATCATTCTCAAACTAACGGTATTTTTTTGTTCGGTTGATGTGCTCATAAAAATATATTTTTATTATTTAAAAAACCGCCCTCGTGGGCGGCTAACTTTCAACAACAAGTTAGGCTGCCCGAGGGTAGGCGCTAATAATAATGATAATGCTGTTGATAAAATGTTTCATATTGAAATTAATATTATCTTATTGCTTATATTTAGTCAAATCCCGCACCCTTTATGTAACATCCTTAGGTATTTTTTGGTATATACACTTGCTAACCTAAGAGCTGGATTAGTATTAATTTTTGTGCTAGAGTTCATAATATGACAAAAGAGTTTGAACGATTTGCGGCCATTGGCAGGCATGTACTAAAAAATGAGGCCGAAGCTATCATGGCATTATCAAATAATCTTGATAACGAGGCATTCATTGCCGCCCTGAAATTACTTAAAAATTCGAAAGGAAAAGTCGTGGTTTCTGGTATCGGAAAATCGGGAATTGTCGCAAGAAAACTAGCGGCAACACTTTCTTCTACCGGCACTTTTTGTGTGTTTGTCCACCCGGTTGAGGCGCTGCATGGCGACCTTGGAATGATCACTCACGAAGACGTCGTGATTGTATATTCACACAGTGGTGAATCCACAGAAATGATCGCTTTTGTAAATTCCCTTTCCCACCTTAATATTAAAATTATTGCCATCACCGGGAATAATAAATCTAGTATAGCTAAAAAAGCCGACGTAGCACTTGAAACCGGGGTCAAGGAAGAGGCGTGCACTATCTGCACCACCTTTAACCTGGCTCCGACCACCAGCGTTATCGCGGCCCTTGCTCTTTCCGATGCCATTGCGAACACCCTCCATGAAATAAAGGGTTTTCAAAAAAGGCATTTCGCCAAAATACATCCGGGCGGTTCGCTCGGCAAAAAAGTTTCGGAGAAATAATATGGAAAAAGAAAATAGCCGAGAGCATCACGCGATAAAACTCGCGAATGAAATCTGGTTCAAGGGTGCTAGCGATTCGGAAGTAAAACACCTGATCGACGTTATAGAAAACTGCGATGTCAATGCGACCATCCGACTTGGAGACCGCACCGAACGCACTAGCGACCCAAAACTTGGTTACCAAGCGGGTACGTTCATTGAATTAAAGGTCCAAAATCCTGATAACACTTTTCAGGATGCCACCAAAAAAGTTTTGGTGAAAAATATTCAGAAAAAAATCGTCTCCGACCTTCAAGCGGACGATCTCGCGGGAGCGGCGCTAGACGGCGCCACCTCGCCCGAAGTAATCGCAAAACTTGAAAAGGTCTATGGACGCAAACTAACGGAGGCTGACATGGTTACGATTATGAACTTCGAATTTACGGAAAAAATCAAAGGTGCGGGTGAGTTACTTGAAAGCGGTGCGATGAAAATCGCGAAACTTCCGGCTGACAATCCTAGCTCTCTCGATTTTGACCACTACACCCTGCCACTCATCGAACACGACTACCCGGCAAAAACTCCGGTGATGTGGAATGCGGCTTACCGTAAATTCGGCCTCAAAACCGGGAACATCATGCTGGTTGGTGACCCGACTCACGCCAAAGAAATACTTACGGTTCTTGAAAATGACCCGAAGTATTTGGGTGGTGGAGCCGGAGTCGGCTTCAAGGACGAGGCGTCAAAGCACCTTGAACTTGATCCGGCGGCTGAGGCAATCGGCGCAATTAACTTCATTCTGAAGACACCAGAAGGCAAGCTGCGCGGCTATAACACCGATGGTCTCGGCTACGCAGAGAGCCTGGCCGAACGCTTTGCGGCTCAGGGTGAAGATATTCGCGGCAAAAAAGCCGTACTGCTCGGTGCGGGCGGAACCGGCAACGCCGTGGCTTTTGCCCTCGCAGAGAAAGGCATGAAAATCACCATTCTGAACCGGACAGAAAAAAAAGCCGAGGAACTTGCCACCAGGATCAACCGCTACATCGGCGCGGAAATAGCCTCGTTTGGAGGCGAACTTATGACCGCTAGCGAGATCACATCGGCCGATGCGGTAATAAACGTTTCCACCAAGGGAGCAGCCGGTGAAATGGCCGAATACAGCGCTCTGGCTCCGGCCAGACTTCCGGCCACACCGGAAAACCTTGCCGAAAATTACCTAAACGCGGCGCGCCTGTTCGAGTTCATACCCAAAAAAGCGGTCGTGAGCGATATTGTGCTCACCAAGGAAGGCACTCCCTTCCTCAAAAAGGCCGCCGAGCTTGGCTTCGAAACCCTGGACGGCGTACCGATGGTAGTAAACCAAGGCGTGGAAGCCTTTTGGCTACTCCACAGCAAAGAACTAATTGAAAAAGGAGTTACTAAACAAGAACTGGCCGAAACGATGAAGGAGGCTGCAAACCGAAAATAGTAAAAATTAAACGAGCGGCGACCACTGGTCGCCGCTCTTTCATTTATATTATTTTTTACTGCAAGACCGGCACTGGCCGAAAAATTCCAGCGAATGGCGCAGAACCTGAAATTTATATTTTTTAAAAATAATATTTTTTTGCTTGCCAAGATCTTCCGCGAGTTCAACATCTGCCACCTTGCCACAACTCACACAAACCAAATGATGATGGTGCCAACCTAGTGATAATTCATAACGCTTGACCCGGTCTTCAAACCGCACTTCCTCTAATATTCCGTGAATAACCAAATCTTCAATTTGACGATAGACCGTGGTCTTGTCAGATTTCACCCGAGCTTTTTTTAAATTCAAAGCCAACTCAGCGGCTGTAAGGGGTTTCTTAGCATCAAAAAAAATTTCGACAATTTTACGACGAGCGGGAGTTATCCTTTCCCCGCGCTCCCGAAGAAGTTTAATTATTTCTAGCGATTTATTTTTCATGATTTACCAGGACATTAACCGTGATTTCGGTTTCTTGATGAGAAATGTAACAATAAATATCGCGAGCATTACTAGAACAATAAAACCGCCAGACGGAATATTTAAATAAAACGACCCGATAATACCAACCATGATTGAAGATAAAGAAATAATTTCCGCGTACAAAAGCGTATAAGCAAAACTGCGTCTAAACTGCAGTGCGGTAATAACCGGCAAAACTAACAACGCCGAAATAAGCAACACGCCAATAATGGGAATGCTGATAGCGATGGTTGCGGCAGAAAGTAGAATAAAGGCGGAATTAAAAATTGAGGCCGGGATACCACTGACTTTGGCCGAGTCTTCATCAAAAGACAAATAAATTAGTTCTCTAAAAAATAAAATAAATAAAATTCCAATTATTAGAGCAAGCAAAATCATGATAAAAATATCTTGAGGCCGAACGGTAAGAATACTGCCGAATAAATAACTAAACAAATCAACATTAAAACCATGCGACAGACCAATTAGAACTACCGCAAGCGCTAGAGAACCTGATAAAAATATTGAAAGCGCTGTTTCACCATAAATCTTTTTACTATTGCGAAGTCTTTCAATCGCAAGTGAAGACAGGGCCGAAGCGCCTAGCGCCGTGAGAAGCGGATTCAAGCCGGTCAAAAGACCAATCGCGACGCCAGCAAGCGAAACATGGGCTAAAGTATCGGCAATAAGAGAATAGCGGCGAAGTACCAAAAAAATTCCGACGAGTGGCGCTATCACACCGATGATAAGACCGGCAACAAGTCCTCTCACGACAAATGTATATTGAAAAATTTCAAACATATTTAATGACCATGTAAAATTTGACGAATGTTTTTTCCATAAAGCATTTCCAGATAATCTGCTTTTACAAATTCCTTGGGTTCGCCATGGTAAACAAGCGTTTGGTTAATACAGGCGAGCTCGGTTGCTTCGTGAGCAATGACATCAATATCGTGCGAAATAAGCACCAGTGTGAGGTCGCGCTCCCGGTTTAATTTCGTAAGCAATGAATAAAACTGTTCTTGAGTTTCAACATCAATTCCGGTTGTCGGTTCATCTAAAAATATTACCGCTGGTTCTGCCGCGAGCGCCCGAGCGATAAAAACCCGTTGTTGTTGTCCGCCAGATAAATCGCCAATTAAACGATCACGAAATTCAGTCATGCCAACCTCCACAAGTGCTTTATCAATTGCCTTATCATCCACATCGCTTAGATTTTTTCCTAGACCACGCCGACCAAGACGGCCCATGGCGACCACCTCCCAAACTGTTACCGGAAATAAAGGATCAAAATTTACCGCCTTTTGCGAAACATACCCAAGCTTATACCAATCTTTAAATTCTGATACCGGCTTTCCAAACAAGTTAACCTCACCCGCCGAGGGTTTAAGCAAGCCAAGCATTAATTTTAACAAAGTCGATTTGCCGCTGCCATTTGGTCCAATGATGCCCAAATAATCACCCTCATGAATATTTAAGGAAATATTTTTTAACACCAACTCACCACTATAAGCGAAAGAGAGGTTTTTTATTTCAATAATATTTTTGTGATGATTTACTGGCATACCAGGGCAGTTTTTAAATTATTCAGATTATTTTTCATTTCCGTAAAAAAATTATTTCCGGCAGAAAGTTCGCTTTCGCTTAGCCCCTCTAAGGGATTCAAAACCAGCGTTTGCGCGCCCACCTCCCGCGCTACTGTTTCGGCTAGTTTCGGACTGACTAGCTTCTCAAAGAAAATATACTTTATCCCATTTGCTTTGGCAAATTTTGTAACTTCCGCAAGTGTCTGCGGACTTGGTTCGGCATCGGGCGAAAGTCCGGCAATAGAAATTTGATTAAACCCATAACGCCGCGCCAGATAAGCGAAAGCGGCGTGAGCAGTGACAATATCTTTTTTTTCACAAAGGCTAAGACCGCTCCTAAACGATTCATCCATTAAATATATTTGCTTCAGGAGTTTCGCAAAATTAACTGAATAAACTTCTGTTCCAGCCGGATCAACAATTTTCAACATTTCTGTTATCGATTCGGCTTCCATCGCGAGCATTATTGGATCAAGCCAAACATGAGGATCGTTTTCAATCATCAGCTGCTGACCCGCGCGCAACACTTTAACTTTAGGCAATAGCGCCTCTATGCCTTTGCCCCACGGTTCAAAATTGCCACCGTTTATAACAAGCAAATCGCTATTCTCAAGCATCATTCGATCTTTGGTGGTAAGTTCATAATCATGAGGCTCTGCACCGGCCGGAGTAATATTATAAACACTGCCGCGGCTACCCATGATTTCTTTAGTTAAGAAAAATATTGGATAAAACGAAGTTGTAACAACCGGACCGCCTGTCCTAGGTAATTTGGCAACTTTTTTTGGCCAATATAAAATTAGGGCGGCTACGCCGATAATGAATAAAATAATAATTATTCGCTGAACCTTGTTATTCATAGAACCTAGATGCAACTCAGTTGCATCTGTAAAATACCGCTTTTTAAGTATTTTGTCAAATAAAAAATCCCACCAGTTACTGCTGGTGGGATTGATTATTTTTTTATCTTGGCGAGCCGCCCTGAAAACCGGCGGGTGTAGATGATACTTCGCGCAATTGAATACTCTGCGCGGTAATTGATCCGTCGCTGTTAGCTGTCCCAAGCGCGGTAATATTTTTTCCTACTTCTATTTGATCGCGTGATGCCTCAGAAAACATTCGTACTGGTGTCGAACTGGAAAATACAACTATCTTTGAACCGCCATCACGCAATTTTATCGTTAAAGTATTATCGGTTTTTGACAAGATTTCACCGGTAATATTTACGCCGGCATTTCCAACATTTGTTCTGCCTCCGCCCTGCTGGTTACCGCCTTGAAAATTTCTGCGGTTAGCAAGTGCTGCCGCAGTCGCGGTACTTTTTCCGTACATCATACCGCCATAAAAAGCGGCGCCAATTAAAACGACGGATATTCCTCCTAAAATTTTGCTATTCATAAATTATTTTAATTATTTATTAATTATATCATTCAAATCTTAACGCTTCAATCGGGTTGAGTTTTGCCGCACGTCGGGCCGGATAATAACCGAACACAATTCCGATGCCGGCCGAAACGCCAATTGCGAGCATGACTGAAGATAAAGTAATCGTTCCCGCCACATTTATAAATTTACTGATGATAAGTGAAGCGAGATAACCGATAAATGTTCCGACCGCTCCGCCAATAAATGTGAGCGTCACAGCTTCCAATAAAAACTGTCTGCTAATATCAGCTTTTTCTGCACCAATTGCCTGCCGAAGACCAATTTCTTTAGTGCGTTCGGTTACGGTCGTTAACATCATGTTCATAATTCCAATACCCCCAACCAAAAGCGATATGCCAGCGATAGCGGCGAGTAGTGAAGTTAGGGTGTCGGTAATGCTGGAAGCAGTAGCAAGAATATCAGTTTGACTCATCACACTAAAATCTGCGGTTTTTGTGCCGGTAATTTTATGGCGAGCGAGCAATAAAGATGTAATATCATTTTTAATGTTTGTCATTTGTGAGGCATCTTCCGCCTGAACATCAATGGTACCCAGAAAATCGTCACCAGCTAAAAATTTTTGAGCAGTAGATAGAGGAACATATATTGCGTCATCAGAATTGCTGAAACCGGAACCGCCTTTTGCCACCGTTGTACCAATAACAATAAACGGCATGTTTTTTATTGTTACGGTTTTCCCAATAATATTTGTGGTGCTCGAACCGAATAAATCGGCCATGGCGGTCGGCCCTAGTACCGCGACCCGCTGGCTCGATTGCTGCTGCTGATCGCTGATAAATGTTCCCGTATCAATTTGAATATTGCGAACACCCGGATAGGCGGAAGTTGTACCAATAATCGAGGTATTTGTATTCAGGCCACCCGCTTTGACTTGATAGCGGGCAGATTTTTCCGACACAACCGCCTTAACTCCATTTATACTGCTAGCAATTGCTGCAGCATCCTCATTCGTTAAAGTTTGTGACGAACCTCGGCCGGCGTTTATTGAAACTCCAACACCGCGCTGAGCGCCCGGTGTAACAAATAATAAATTTGATCCTACCGATTGGATACTAGCTTCAATGGTACCTTTGGCCCCGGCACCAATCGCCTGCAGGGCAATTACCGAAGCAATGCCGATAACAATACCGAGAATAGTTAAAAAAGACCGGACCTTGTTGGCGGAAAGCCCCCAATAAATTTCTTCAATTAAATCAACGGTTTTCATCATAATATAGTTTTACGTCTTAGCCATTACCTGATTTTTATTCAGTTCATCACTTAAAACCACACCATCGCGCAAAAATACAATTCGCCTCGCATGCTCTGCCACATCTCTCTCATGGGTAATTAGAACAATCGTGTGTCCTTCACTGTTTAATTTTTGAAAAGTGCCGAGAACAATTTCACCGGTTTTGGTATCGAGGTTGCCGGTCGGTTCGTCCGCTAAAATTAATGACGGATTATTTACTAGCGCTCTAGCAATGGCAACGCGCTGAATCTGTCCGCCTGAAAGCTGATTAGATAAATTTAAAAAATGTGACTCTTCAAAACTGGCGGCTTTTAGCGCCATCTTTGCTCGCTCTTCCCGCTCACCCTTCGGCACACCGGCATAAATGAGCGGCAACATTACGTTTCGAAGTACGGTAGTTCGCGGTAATAAATTGAAAGATTGAAAAACAAAACCTATTTTTTGTTTTCTAATTCTTGCAAGTTCATCTTCACTATATTCTGAGACATCCTTTCCATCCAAAATATAATTTCCGGATGATGGTTTATCAAGAGCGCCAAGAATATGCATGAGCGTTGATTTGCCGGACCCAGAGGGGCCCATGATTGCGAGAAACTCGCCATCTTTTATAGTGAGGCTAATGCCTTTTAAGGCTTGATATTCAATATCACCAGTTTTATACGTTTTTCCAATATTCTTTACTTCAATCATACATTAGCGACACCCCTATAATATTAATTTCCGCGGAAATTTCCGCCCCCGCCACCGGTTATACCTGGAATTCTAAGCGACGAAGCAGAAGAGGCAGCTGCTGCCTGAGTGATAGTTCTTGAGACAATTGTCTCACCTTCGGTAAGACCGCTGATTATTTCCGTGAATGAATTATCAGAAGCTCCGACTTGAACGGTTTGCTGTTTGGGGCTGGTTTTTAAAGTTACAGTCGTTCCGTTTTTAGTAGCAATATTACTATCTTCAATAACATCGACATAAGAGCCGCTGCCGTTTGATTTGATTGCAGAAATTGGTACGGCGAGCACATCGGTTTTGGTTTCGGTAATAATGGCGGCGGCCGCACTCATACTGGGCCGAACTCGATCATCTTGAGTATCAAATGAAATTTGAACAGAATAATTAACTACCCCTTGAGCTACTGTGCCGAGGAGATCAATTTGTGAAACCTTGCCGGTCAAAGTAAGACTTGGTATTGCATCAAAGGTAAGAGTAACCGGATTGCCGACTTTTACCTTGGCAGCATCGACTTCATTTAAACTGACGGTGACAATTTTTTGTTCGGTGATAAGGGTCGCGATTACAGTAGAGCCAGAAACCTGATCACCTTGCTGGGAATTTACAGCGGCAATTTGACCGGCGAAAGGTGCGGTTATTCTGGTATTACTATAATTACTTTGCGCGGTTCGCAGTTGCGATTGCGCGTTAATAAGCTGGGCTCGCGCGGTTGCGACACTACTATCTTCCGGCGGCTGTTCTTTCAAAGCAAGATTATCTTGTGCTTTTTGAAGATTCGTCTGAGCGGTGATAATCGCATTTTGCGCATTACTAAGAGCCTGTTTTTGAGAAAGAAGCGCAGACTGATAAGAAATTAAATTTGAAACGTAGCTACTAGCTTGAGGATTGGGAATTTGAATATCCCATTCGGCAGAAATCGCATCATTTGGAAACTGAACATACAGCCCGGTTGTACCAAGCGCAACCGGAATACGGGTATCAATTTTTTGCATTGGAATAGTTTCTATTCCGGAAGCATAAAAATAAGCACCCTGTTGAAAAATTTGCAAAGTACCGGACGCGGTAAGCGCGTACGAACCGGTAATGGTCGGCTTGTCGCTTTCAGTTACATTCGTAGAAGTATATGACCATAGCGATTGAGTCGCCGCTATTCCGCTTGTCAAAAGACTGCGGTAAGAATTGGCTACCGCCGTATTTTGCTGTTGGGTTACTGTATCTAAACTTGTTTTAGCATTTTGCAAAGCCGACTCAGCGGAAATTACATCTTGCCTGGCATTTTTTAAATCTGTTTCAGTTGTCCCGCCTAATATTTTTTTATAATTCGCTTCCGCACTAATAAGAGATGCTTGCGCTTGTTCGAGCGAAACCATCGCACTAGTATTATCTATAACTGCTATAACTTGGCCGGCTTTTACAATTTGACCGGGAACAACATTCATCGAAGTAAGGGTTACCTGATTCGTAGTCCCGCTGGTTTGAGGTTTTAAATCTAATCTTTTCAGAGTGCTGACCTGGCCACTGCCGCTAACAGTAGAAATTATGGTTTGTTTTTCAACTGTCGCTGTTACATATTGCGTAATAGTCGCAACCGTTCGATGGCTATACCAATACCACCCGCCGCCAACCAAAGTAATTGCAATTGCGGCTGTATAGTATGGATGTTTTTTCACTCTCTGAACAATGTTCATAAATTATGGCTGAAAGACACGGATGAAACTTGCCTCAATCTGACCGGTAGTACTTGGCGAACCAATTGCAACTATTCGATCATTTTCTTTTAATTCAGAAATTTTAATATTCGTTCCGCCTTTTCTAATCGTTGTTCCCTCTGAAATTGATAATAATTTTTCTGTGTTGTCTGCCCCTTTTACAATTATAGTTGAAGAAGAAACTTTTATTACCGATCCGACCACGTTGTGCCCTGGGGAAAAATCATCCCGATCAAAGGCGCCGCCCATCATGCCACCACGACCGCCAATCCAACCTCCGCGCGGACCGCCGAACATATTATGATATTGTTCTCCCCAGCTAAAATTAAAGTTTGCTTTTGCAAAACCAACCATCATGCCAGTACGAAAAACAATTGCCACTAGCGCGAGCTCAGCAATACCGAAAATAACCCACTTCAACATTTTTGATTTAATTTGTTGGTTTGTGTCCATATATTTTTTTTGATAAATTATTCATTAATAATTCTGATAAATGTTGTAAAGAATATAAAAAAGCGGCGGTCGCGGCAAGCGTTCCGGCAATATTTCCGACCGGCATGGATTCGGCGAGAGAATAAAAAAAGGCCGTGCCGTTCTGCAGAATAACACTGGTGTCTGTAATAGCAACTACGATAAGTTCGCGGGCTCCAGAACCAATAAACTGTTGATAAAACCCAATACTGCTAGTAACGAGACCTAGGGTAGAAACAAAGGTAAACACACTCCAAAAACCGGAGCGAATGAGTATGCGGCGCTTGTTAAGCCGGCTAACCTGTATCATAATTTTAGATCTAGTCGCTTCTAAATCAACCTCGGTCAAAAGGGCCTGTGAATAGCTATTTTTTAGATGTTCGTCGAGGTTCATATTTATATATTAATAATACGCAACAGTCGGCAATTTTGGTGCATTTACTGACCTTTTAATATTTTTTGGAGCTCAACGATACCCCGACGGTGTCGGCTTTTTATCGTATTTACGGATAGTTTAAGAGTTTCCGCTATTTCATTAAAAGTTAATTCATCTCGATAAAACAACTCAAATACTTCTTGAGTTGGTATTGATAATTTAGCAAGCGCCGTATCAAGTTCAGATTTTTGATCGGCAGCAAATAATTTTTCCTCTACGCCTTTTCGCTGATCAGGAATATTTTCTTCAACCGACATTTCATCTTCTTTTTTTAAATCCGAAAATACCATCGGTTGTTTTTTACGGAGATAATCGAGACAGGTATTGCGGGCAATTCGAAATAGCCAAACTTTGAAATTTTTTTCAACATCATACTTATTGAGATGTTTCCAAACTTTAATAAAAACCTCTTGAGTCATGTCATTCGCCTCGTCTTTACCGACCAATCGGACGCAATAAAAATAGACAGATTTTAGATGCCTATTTACCAAATTTTCAAAAGCACTGCCATCACCCTCGCGATATGCCGTAATTAGTTGATTATCGGTCAGTTCTTTCATACCATTTTACACTAGCACAGATGAATATAAATTTCTAGATTACAAATTTAACATATTTTTTCATTAATACATTTCGCTATCGCTCAAAACTCTTTCACACCCCTTTTGGCAACAAAAGGGGTGTCCCCAAAATTGCCTCGCAGTTGTTCCGCTCGGCAAATGTCTTGTCGAAATCAAAACGATTTTTTCAAAGGTGCATAATCGTATTGAAAAAATCTAATTTCGCCGGCCATTTCGCTCTCGTTACACAAAGGCTCGGTCACCAGTTGTTGTCCAACCAATTACCCAACGGGGGTTTGGGGGCCGCCAGCTGTTTGAGGAGCTCGCGCGACGAGTTCTGCCGGCCCCCAGAACCTTTTGATTACTTTTCAGTTATGAAAAGTGATGCCGCCGGCAGGGCTAAGG
>Ga0172379_10001729_pt1 | contig 42052 bp, 22 predicted proteins | sample GrowelOW334metaG_FD_119756 | JGI IMG/M metagenome (GOLD analysis project Ga0172379, IMG submission 119756) | Groundwater microbial communities from an aquifer near a municipal landfill in Southern Ontario, Canada - Groundwater well OW334 metaG | ecosystem: Environmental > Aquatic > Deep... | reverse complement strand
TCCTGCTTTAAGTTTATATGCAGGAAGTGGCACAGACAATATCTTTCAGGTCTTCAATAATGCTGGGGATACTACCTACTTTGCTGTTGATTCAACAGGTAAAATGTCTTCCTCTGCTTTTCAATTAACTGATGCTGCTAATGCTGTAGTGGGTACTGCTATTGCTGGAGGCTGGACTTTAAATGGTAATACCTTTACCTACAGAAGAATTATTACTATCACCAACTCATCAGGATCAACTATGCCTAAGTATTATGAAATATCCTTACCTCTTTCTTCTTCTGATTCTAATCATGTATATACTAATTCTCAACAAGCTTCTCCTTACAAGGATTTTAGGATAGCATATGATTCTGGTACCCCTACAGAGATAGCCAGGAATGTTTCATCTTTTACTTCATCAAATGTTACTACCACTTTCCAACTTCAAGCCAGTATAGCCAACTCAGGAACTGCTACCTATTATATTTATTACTCAAATTCAACTTTGGCTACTACCCCTGATACTTATACAGGTACTACTGTTTTGGATAATGGGGATGCAGCTATTGATTGGACTTCTGGTTCTAGCGATTTTGCTTTATCTCAAGAAACTACAATAAAACATGAAGGTACAGGAAGTTTAAAAACAGTTTCTTCATTGGGCACAATGGGAGCTTTTGCTACAACATCTCAAGGACAGCTATCAACAATACTTAATTCCCCAACTTCCTTTTCTACCTCTTTAGGCGGAACAAATTATGTTTATGTATTGGGCGGAAATAATGGATCCGCCGATGTATCGACTGTTTACAAAGCTGATTTAAATACTACAACTGGAAATATTTCTACCTTTACTACCACTTCTCAAGGGCAGCTGCCGCAAGTATTATCCGGAGCTGCTTCTGTAGCTGCTGTCCCGTCTATTGATGGAGGGACTGGGGCTGATGGGACACTGGATTTATCCTTAGGTAGTGGCGCTGGTGGATGTAATGGTACTGGTCTTTCCTGGGCTGGATCTACTTGTACTATAGATACTGATACTAAATCCACTTTTAATTTTACTACTATTAATGTTTCAGCTGGTACCACCTTAACTACTTCTGGCACTACTTTTCCTACCCTTAAAGCTACAGGATCTGTAACAATAGCGGGAGCTATCGACTTAGCAGGTAAAGGCTATGCAGGAGGATTAACAAGTGGCAATGCAGGATGCAACGGTTACGGACCAGGTTTTGGTCGGGCTTTTAATGGCAATGCAACCCAAGGCAATTGTGCTTTTGCAACATCAATAAATGCTGGTGGTGGAGGTGGCTATGGCGGTGCAGGAGGCACTGGAGCAGTGGGTTCTGTTGCAGGAACAACTTATGACACAGCAGCAGTCGGTAGTGGTGGTGGTGGAGGTGGAAATGGTGGTAATGGCTATGGCGGTGCAGGAGGAGGAGGAATACAAATTCAAAGCGGAAGCACGATTTCTATAACCGGCACAATTTCAGCAAATGGCGCAAATGGAATTACTACTGCAGCTTATGCTGGCGGTGGCGGAGGTGGTAGCGGCGGAAGAATAACCTTGCAAGCTGCAAGCGCAATTACCAACTCAGGCACCATCAGCGCCAATGGAGGTAATGGTGGAGGCAGTGATGCTGGTGGAAGAGGTGGAGGTGGCGGAGGCGGCGGAAGAATAACCATTCAGGATAGCAGTGGAGCTGCAGGGGGAACTATCACTGCTACTTATGGAACTGGTGCTATTGCTACTCAAGGAAATGGTGCCAATGGAACAGCTGGTGTAATAACACAAACAGCTAATCCTACCTTAATTTATCTTTTAGGCGGTATTAATGGATCTACCAGACAATCCACTGTCTATAAATCAAGTATTACAGGATCAGATTTAGGAGCTTTTGATACCACCTCCCAAGCTCAACTACTTGTAGCGCTCTCTTACCCAACTTCTCAAACTATAACTATTAGCAATACCAGCTATGTATATGTCCTGGGTGGAAACAGTGCTTCCGGTGATGTTTCTACTGTGTATAGATCAACCGTAACTTCCGGTAATTTAGAAACTTTTGCCACAACAAACCAAGGTCAACTTCCACAAGTTTTATCCAAGCACTCCTCCTCTACTGTTAGTATCAGTGGAACCAATTATGTCTATGTTATAGGAGGCATTAACGGGTCAACCGCCCAATCAACCGTATATAAATCAACCGTAGATGGTTCTGGTAATTTATCCAGTTTTGATACAACAAATCAAGGACAATTACCAGCTGCTTTGTATTCCACTTCCTCAAATATAGCTACTGTTGGAGGAACAAGTTACCTTTATGTACTTGGGGGAATAAATAGTGGTGGGAGTAAGGTTAGTACAGTGTATAAAGCTCAGATTGGGGCTACTGGTGACATAGGAGCATTTTCTACCACAGGTCAAAATCAGCTCCCTGCTGCTTTAGGTTCCCTTTCTTCTGTTACAGCAACAGTAGGTACTTCACAATATATTTATACTTTGGGTGGAGCTGGTACTTCTGCCTCAGTCAGCACTGTGTATAAAGCCAAGATTAATGATATGAGCAGCTCATATGCTACCAAAACCTTAACTTCCACTGATTTAACCAATAAAAATGATTTAACTTTCTGGGTTTACTCAGATACTACAGGAGCATATATGCACTTTGATATCTATGATTCAACAGCTGGTTGGACTAATTGTGCTGATTTTACTATTTCCTCTGCTTCTACCTGGGAACAAAAGAGTTGTGATATATCAGCTGTAGCTGCTGCTTCCAAAGATGGGATCACATCTTTAAGGATTTCTACTGATTCAACAGTTAATATTACTTCCTCCTTTACCACTTACTTTGATGATATCCAAGCTACACCTAATTTTGCTTCCTTTTCTAACACTACCTCCTATGCCAGAGCTATCCTTGGAGCTGCTAATTTAGCTGTTAATGCCCAGGGTACAGGTTTGGTCCAAATTAACTACTCTGCCTCCCCTAATGCTGCAGCAGGATCTGGAGGCTTTGCTCTGTATGATGGCACTACTAATGCTTTGTTTGTAGTTGATGGAACTGGGACAGTTACCACAGGTATCTGGAATGGGACTGATATAGCTGTTACTGCTGGAGGTACAGGAGCCTCTACTGCTGCTGATGCCAGAACTAATTTAGGACTGGCTATAGGAACCAATGTTCAAGCCTATGATGCTGATTTAACTACTTATGCAGGTATTACTCCTTCTGCTAATGTTCAAACACTCTTGGGTTCTGCTGATTATGCTACAGCTAGAACCAATTTAGGCTTAGGAACTATGGCTACTCAAAACATAGCAGGAATATCTGCAGCTATTTTACCTGATACTAATAATAGTTATGATTTAGGATCTGTTACCAATCAATGGCAGGATGCCTGGTTTGCTGGTAATTTAACTGTAGCTGGGAATTTAATAGGAGCATCATCTGGCACTGCTGGGTATTTCTCAAGATCAGGCACTACCCTTTCTACTGCTACTGCTGGAGATAATATTACTACCACTGGATCTGTAGGAGTTGGTACTACCTCCCCTACTTCTACTGCTAAACTTGATGTAGCTGGAAATATAGCTTTGTCTACTAATGGTTCTTCTATTAAAGCTTTGGATTCCTCTACCTCAAATACTGTTGGAGGAAATAGCTTTATTTATTCCAAACCAGTCACAGTAAATAACACTTCTGCAGGTACAATGTCCCAAAATACCACCTACACTTTAATGCTGACAGGCACAGATGCTTCTGATGTTTATTCCAATTCCCAGGCTGATTATGATGATGTGAGAATTTCGTATAACGGAACAGAAATAGCAAGGGTGGTTGATAAATTTACATCATCTGAGATTAATATCAGGTTTGCCATCCAGGCTAATATCCTAACTTCTGCCTCTGATGCAAATTATAGAATTCATTATGGAAATGCCGGTCTTTCTGCTCCTACTGCTTATTCTGGATCTACTGTTTTAGATCAGTCTGATGCTGCTTCAGATTGGACTTCTTCTGATACTGCCCAAATTGTCATGTCTGATGATACAACCTACTATGTAGAAACTACCGGCAGCGTCAAAGGAACAGGACAATCCAGCAACTTACAGGCCTTTGCCACCACCAGTCAAGGACAGCTACCTGATACAGTTGCTAACAATTCAGTAACCTCAGCCACCATAGGTGGAACTACTTATGTTTACTCACTTGGAACAAATGGTGGTTCAGGTACTAATTCTGCTGTTTATAAAGCTGTTCTTGACGGGTCAAATAATCTTGGATCATTTAGCACTACCAACCAGGCCCAGTTCCCACAAAACTTTAGTTATACCGCTCCCTTTACTGCTACTTTCAGTGGTACAACCTACTTATATGCTATAGGAGGCTTTTCTAGTGCTGCAACATCAGTTGTATATAAAGCTACTCTTGGAGCAACAGGTGATATTGGACCGTTTAGTACCACCAATCAGGCTCAACTACCTGCAACAGTATATTCTCATAAGGGGGTAGTGATAAATATGGGTGGAACTAATTATATTTATATAATCGGAGGACTTGGTTCTTCAGCTGTATACAAAGCTACTATTAATTCAACTACCGGTGATATTGGGGCATTTGATACCACCAGCCAGGGACAATTATTGGCAACTTCTGCTGGTCTGACTGCCACTGCTGCCTCAATTGGAGGGACTAATTATATTTATGTGATCGGTGGAGGCAGCACAGGCAATACTGTTGTTTATAAAGTCCTTGTTGATGGTTCTGGTAATCTTGGACCATTTAGCACCACCAATCAAGCTCAATTACCAGCCAAACAAAAAGACCATACCACACAAATAGCCACCATTGGCGGAACCAGTTACATTTACTCTATGGGGGGTATCTCCCTTGCTACAAGTCAGTCAGTTGTTTATAAAGCCCAGATTGATCCTGCCACTGGTAATGTGGGAACTTTTGATACCACCAGCCAGGCTCAATTACCAGACACCCTAAAAAATGCCTCTTCCTTTGTTTTTGCCAATGGAGGGATCAACTACATTTATACAATTGGGGGCGCTCTTGGTGGTGCCAGCTGGTCTTCTGTTGTATATAAAGCCCAGATTGGAGGAGCTATTGGTAACGGTGTAACTATTACAAAAACAATAAGCAGCACTGATTTAACTGGTAAGAATATGGTTACTTACTGGTTAAGAGCAGCTGAAACAGCTACAGCTGCTAATTTAGTATTGGAATTTAGTAATGATGGTGGGACTAATTGGAGTACTTCAGCTGCCCCATCCTTAACTTCTGCTGATACCTGGCAGCAGCAGTATTGGGATATTTCTGGAATTGCTAATGGATCTAAAAATACTACCACCAAGCTCAGATTTAGGTTAACTGGGGATGTTAATGGTTCTTTCCAATTTGATCAGGTTAGGGCAGAAGGAACACTTTTTTCTGGTACTTCTACCTCCACAGTTGGTTCTACCAATTCTCTAACCAATAATTTATATCTTAATGCTCAGGGTCTGGGAGTTTTAGGTATTAATTATAATTCAGGCAGCTCTGGTGGATTTACTGTTTTTAATGGTGGAACAACTGCTCTGATGAATGTATTACAAAATGGTAATGTGGGAATTGGTACTACAGCTCCTGGACAAAAACTGGATCTTTCATCTGGTTCTTCTTTTGGAATTAATGGGACTGCAGTATTATCCGGGACTGTATTAGGCACTGGAGTAGTTACTTCATCCTTAACTACTGTAGGAGCTTTGGCTTCAGGTTCCATTGCAACTGGCTTTGGTAATATCTCAACAGCTAATACTATCACTACCTCTGGAACTATGGGCACAGCTGCCACCACTGCTTTTACAGGCTTAACAGGAGTATTTTCTACCTCTGTCACTTCCCCACTAATCATAGGATCAACTTCTGCCAATGGTACTTTAACCTTAGAAGGAAATAATACAACAGGAAATACTGCCACCAATCCTAATTTATTCTTTAAGGTTGGAGATTCTGCAGGCACAACTGCCATAACTATTCTAAATAATGGAAATATAGGAATTGGAACCACTTCCCCTGGAGCTAAACTGGATATTGGTACTGGTAATATTAAATTTAAAGGTGATGACGCCAATAATGGTGGAGGTCAAAATGCTCTAATTGCATATGGAAGTGATAATTTTGCCTGGACTGATGGTTGGGGAAACCTAAAATTTGGAACAAAAACCAATCAAACCTTAGGACTGGAAACAAGTGGTTATGGTGACTTTTATCTAAAAGATAACAGTGCCAGCAGAAATGTAATTCAATATTGTAATTCTTCCTGCGGTACAAATGGAGGGTTATTGCGTCTTCAACCAGCAGGTGGAAATATCGGTATTGGAAGCAGTGTGGGTATTGGAACCACTGCCCCTGCTCATACTATTGATGTTGTTGGTGATGCAGGGTTATCTACAGGAACATTATGGACTAATACTTCTGATTCACGAGTAAAGCAGAATATAGAAACAATTCCTGATGCTTTGGGACTGATTTCAAGATTAAAACCTTCACAGTATCTATATACCCCAGAATATTTAGCCAAGCATCCTGAGATAAAAGATATAGAACATTATGGATTTATAGCCCAGGACTTCCAGGAAGTGTTCCCTGAAAGTATAACTACAGGAGCTGATGGATTCCTGCAGGTTAATGCTTCCAATGTGATTCCTTATATGACCAAAGCTATTCAGGAACTGCTGGCTAAATTTGAAAACCATGATACAAGAATTAAAAACCTTGAAGATGTCATTGCGAGCAACTCAGCAGTTCAGCTAGTCAGCAGTTCAGCTAGTCAGCAATCAAGTCAATCAGCTGATATCGCCGATACTCTGAACATTGCCGATTCGCTGAACTTAACCCCACCATCAATCCTGCTTTCTACTACCAGTGCTCAGTTAGTAGATTTGTCTGTTGCCTCAGAAGCTACTTTCTCAGGAAAATTAACAGCATATGAGGCTACCATCTCTGATACCTTCAAATCACTCGGTAATACTTTCCTGGGAAATACTACGATAGCAGGAGACTTTAATATAGATGGAACAATGAGCATTACTGGAAATTCTATAAGCACACTGGGTAACTTATTTATCCAAAATGGACCGTTAGCAGGAAATGTAGACTTCTTTAATGGAAAAGTAGTGATTGATAATCAGGGTAATATTAAGGTTGGAGGAAACTTAGAAGTAGCTGGCGCAATGGTAATTGCAGCTAACGCAGGCGAAGACTTGGTGGCGGGAGAGGCTGTTTATATTTCATCAGATGGAACTGTCAGCAAATCTGATTCAACTGTTTCAGAAAAGGCCCAAATAGTGGGTTTAGTTGCTTCAGATGCTATTCAAAACAGTGAGGTAAGGGTAGCTATTAGTGGTAAATTAGGCGGATTTACAAACCTAATTGCAGGCAAAAAATACTACCTTGGAGAATTTGGTCAAATCACCACTACCCCACCAATAAACATACTAAGACATATCCAAGCAGGCATCGCTTTCAGTTCAACTGAAATTATAATTCAAATCTTTGACTTTAACGGATTAATAAATTAATCTTAAGATAATGCCTAAGTTTTTAATAAAATCTGCTTCTATTTTTTTATCACTGATTATACTCGCCACAATCAACCTCCCACTGGTTTTAGCGCAAGAATCAGGTTCTGTAGACTGGACATATACTTATTCTATTGCTGATAAAGATGCTGTTGATGGTGATATTATTTCCTCTTCAACAGATAAAGGACTCACCAGAGCAAACTTCCCATATGATTCTCATATGTTTGGTGTTATGCAAAAAACCCCTTTGGTTGTCTATACCAGTTTTGAAAATACTGGTTTACCTATTGCCAGATCAGGGACAGCCACAGTCAATGTTACCACCTTAAACGGACCAATTGTCCCGGGAGATTATATTACTACCTCCGAAATACCGGGCAAAGGACAAAAAGCAACAGATTCAGGAAATGTGCTTGGTATTGCTCTGACTCCATTAGGACCCTCAGACGGAACTGAAACCAGCTATCAGCCAACATCTACAACAGGCAAACAAAATCCAGCCATAAAAGTAAGAGCTGGAAAAGTAACAGTTGCCCTAAGAGTAGAATATGCCGAAATAACTACAGCCAGGACAGCTTTAAGGCTACTTGATTCATTTAATGCAGCATTATTTACCAATGTTCAAAATCCTGATCAATTCGTTAAAATCTTCCGTTATATCACTGCTATAGTCATAGTTTTGATTTCATTCACCATTGGTTTCTTAACATTCTCCAGAGCCATTCCTAAAGGGATTGAGGCAATTGGGAGAAACCCCTTAGCTCAAAAAACCATTATCTTTTCTATTGTGCTTAATATAATCTTCACATTGGTAACAGCTATAGCAGGTATAGCAGCTGCTATCCTCATATTAAAGTTTTGACATAAAAAGTACTCACAAATTTGCCCGCTTGGAATGAAAAGCGTAAAAATCTCGACAAGCCAATATCAGGGGGAGGTCCGAACACTTTCGGAGGGGGAAAACTTTCCCCCGATTAATTGGCGAGGAGAGATTAGCTTTTCTTCCGCGGGCAGAGTTTTACCACGCTTTTGCGGTCAAAAGCGTGAAAGAAAAAAATATTATCTTTTTTTATATGCGTCTTTGGTGGCAAAGACGCCCAAAGCCACTTTGACAGGAAGTAAGCAAAGCTTGCCTTTTGCTTTCGCAAAAGGTGTACGCTAAATTTTAACGCGATTAGCGCGGAGCGCGAGGCGCAATAGCGACTCATTCCAAGTCAAAGAAATAACTAAAGCTGCAGAAAAAGAGACTTGGTGATTGAATTTTTTTGATAATTCCCTTATTCTTTAGTTAATGCCCAAAACTCTTCTTTTTGAAATAGTTGCTCTCGTAATCAGCCTTGTTGTGGCTGTTATCTCGCTTATCCTATATCTGGAAGAGTACAGACGCCGGCGTAAAGCCAAACTGGCAGAAAAAGGCTTCCAGGAAGCCAATACCACTGAACAAAAAAGCCTCAATATCCTCTATCGGGCAATGAAAAAAGCCCAGACAATTATTGGAAATGCCGAGCTTGAAGGAATCAAGGTAGGGGCTCAAAACCGCTTGGCTGAAAAAAAGGCTGAAACCTTATTTGAAAATCAGTTGTCTGTTTCACGATCTGAGTTGGAAAAAGAAATGTCTTTGCAAGTGAACAAAACATATTCTGAATATATAAAATTCCTGGACGCTTTAAAGGAACAAAATAATCAAATTCAGGCGGTCAACCAGGAAGCTATCAAACAAAGAGCCAACACTATTTTTGATAAGTTTGAGCAAAATTTAGGCACATTTTTAACTTCTACAGAGCAGAAAAGTGTCCAGTCAATCGAGCTTGAACTGCGTTCTGCCAGACAATTAATTGAAACCTATAAAACACAACAAATTGCAATTATTGATGAAAATATTATTTCTATTTTAGAAAGAACTTTAACCTTGATTTTGGCTAAGAAAATCCCTCTAAAAGACCAAATGGATTTGGTTTATGAAGCATTAAATAAAGCTAAAGTGGAGAAATTCGTGGTTTAATAAGAAATATGCTATGGCAACTGATCTACTCACAATAATTTTATCCGATACCTATATCAAGAATCAGGCTGAAAAAAAGGTCCTGGCCTTAAAAAATTATCTGTTAAGCAGCTTATTTACTGAAGGCAAAAAAACTATGACTGCCAAAACTACAGCTGATAACCCTGAACTTGATATATGGATTAAAAGCCTGGATGAAAAAATAATTAAAGGTATTACACCACAAAATGTTTATTCAGTGTTCGATAAAACAGAAGCGGATATAAAAGCAGTCGAACCACTAGTTTTATACCTCCCGTATGATCTGCCAGGAGAAGAAATTACACAAATCGGCAGAATGTTAAGAAAAGATTACGGACCAAAATTTTTAATCGAAGTGACAATTGATCCTAACTTAATCGCCGGCTGTGCCCTATCATACAAAGGCATTTACAAAGACTATTCAGTTAAACAAAGAATATCGGATAATAAAGAGGCAATCCTGAAATCATTTAAACAATATGTTAAACACTAAGCAACCAACATCAACCACCAATACTCAGGAAATAGGCTTTGTCAAACAGACCAGAGAGTTTATTGCGTCAGTCGACGGTCTTCCCAGTGCCAAGATTAATGATTTGGTAGAAAACGAGAACGGTGTCAGAGGACTGGTTAGTGCCCTGTCTAAAAACAGCGTAGAGATCTGGTTGCTTGATGAGGGGAATGTTCAACCTGGTCAAACTTTTAAAAGTACTAACACGCGCTTAACAGTACCCCTGGGAGACTTTTTACTGGGCAGAGCTGTTAACCCTCTGGGGGTTGCTGTCGATGGTCGTCCTCCCTTCCCTAAAACAGTCACCACAAAGATTGCTGAACTGGATGGCCCTGCTCCCGGAATAAACGCCAGAAGGTTCATTGATCAACCACTGATAACAGGAATTACTTTGGTTGATTCTCTTATTCCAATCGGTAAAGGACAAAGGGAATTAGTCTTGGGAGATGCCCGTTCAGGCAAGATGGATTTTTTGATTGATATTATCATCAATCAAAAAAATACTAATGTTATTTGTATCTTTGCAGCTATCGGCAAACCCTTAAAAGAGGTCAGAAACATTATAGATACACTGAAGACTAACAAAGCTCTGCAATACACAGTTATTGTGGCCACAGCCTCATCAGATCCTGCACCATTAATTTTTATTACCCCTCAAACAGCTTTTACCATTGGCGAATATTTTCAAAGGCAAGGCAAAGATGTGCTGATTATTTTGGATGATTTGGGAAATCATGCCAAGATCTACAGGGAAATTGCTTTATTGGGAAGCAGATCACCCGGTAAAGAATCATATCCGGGAGATATTTTCTATCAACATTCACATCTTTTGGAACGAGCGGGATCATTCAAACCTGAAGCCGGCGGAGGCTCAATCACTGCCCTACCTGCCATCGAACTTAACTTAAACGACTTTACTACCTTTATCCCAACCAACGTCATGTCTATGACTGATGGGCATTTGCTATTTAAATCTGAATTCTACCGTCAGGGTCAAAGACCGGCTGTTGATTTAACCCTTTCCGTTTCCCGTGTGGGCCAACAAACCAGGACGAAACTAGCTAATCTGGTCGCTACCAGGGTTAAACAGGTACTTGCCAGGGCTGCCCAACTGGAATCAGTCAGCAGGTTTGCCTTTGAACTACCTTTTGCCACTCAATTAATCCTAAAACAAAAAGACATGTTTACAGAGTTAAAAAACCAGGCTCCTTTAACAAATGTTACCCCTGAGGTTCAATTGATTTTAATGGCTTTGCCTTTTACCAATATGATGCAGGATAAAGATAAGATTTTTGTCAGACGTTATAAGGACTTGATCGTCAAAGCATTTATTGAGGATTCCGAACTTTCTGTTTTTGCCCAGAGCATTCTTAAATTACAAACCGATGATGAGCTGATTGATGCTCTTAATAACAACCCAGTTATGAAAAAGCTGGATCAGATTATTGCCGGTAAACCGATTACGCCAAAAGCCATATGAGTACAATAAAACAAATCAGAGAACAACTTGATGCAACAGAATCATTAAAAATGGTTGCTCAAGCATACACAGAAATCTCCGCCTTAAAACTGGAAAAAATCAGATCAGGTATAGAAAAAAACAGGGATTTCTTTCAAAGCATTACAGAAGTTTATCATATTGTGAATTTTGAAGCAGCTAAAAAACAGATTCAACTCCGTCCAAAAAAAGGAACGATCAGCATCCTCATTACCTCAAACGAACATTTTTACGGCGCATTGGAAAAAGAACTGGTGAAGTTTTTTATTCTTAACACTACAAAGTTTTCAACAGACAGAATTGTAATCGGATCAACCGCTAAAGAGTTTTTGGCGTCTTTTAACTATTTTCATCCTTATCAGCAGATTATCTTAAAGCGTGATATACCTACAGCAGAAGAAATGCAGGTTATTACTAACAAAGTAATCAACTATGAGCAAATCATGGTTTATTATTCCAGAATGCATTCTATTTTAACCCAGGAACCTCATGTGGTTGATGTGGTTCAAAAGCCCCCTACTTTCTTCCTTAAGTCCCAAGCATCTGAAATAAATTATATTTTTGAACCGGAGCTGGCAGAAATGCTGGAATTTTTTGAGGGTCAAATAACTCAACTTTTGATTGAACAAACTTTTTTGGAGTCAGAACTTGCCCGGGCAGCTGCCAGACTCACTTCCATGGATCAGGCCCAGTTTGCTGCTGATGAAATAATTTTGAAACAAAAACTACAACTGGCCAGAGCCAAAAAGGACATTGAAAACGTTACCCTACTCGAAAATATTGCAACTATGAAAGCATTTAAAGATAGGACATAATTATTTATATATGGACAACCCAACACCAATACAAAAACCAAAAGTACATGGAAGAATAAGAAGTCTGCAAGGGCAACTAGCAGAAATTCAAATAGAGTCAGAAGAACTTCCGTTTCTTTTTGAAATCTTAAATTGCCCGGAAGACCCTGATTTAAAACTTGAAGTTTTTTATCAGGAAGAAGATATCGCACATGCTCTTATATTATCACAGACTATCTTAATGCATCGCGGATTGGAGGTTTTTGGTACCGGTTCAGAACTCCGAATTGGTGTCGGGGATGAAATCCTAGGAAGAGCAATCAACCTTTTTGGTGCCCCCCAAGACGGCAAGCCCCTAGCCAAACTCCCCACTGTTCCAATCTATGCCAAAGCCCCTCTTTTAAATACTATTAAAAGAGGACACGATGTTCTGGAAACAGGTATTAAAGCAATTGATTTCCTTACTCCTTTTCCAAGAGGCGGGAAAATCGGATTTATCGGAGGCGCCGGTGTCGGAAAAACAGTTTTGCTGACAGAGCTAATCCACAATATTACTACTCTACATCAAGGTGTTTCAGTATTTGCCGGTGTCGGAGAACGTATCCGTGAAGGACAAGAACTTTATCAAAGACTGGTTGAATCAAAAACAATAGATCGAACAGTACTGTTACTAGGTCAAATGAATGAAAATGCTCCGATCAGGTATAGGGTTGGTTTAGCCGGTGCTGCCATTGCCGAATATTTTAGAGATCAAAAGAAAAAAGACGTGCTGTTTTTCATCGATAATATGTTTAGGTTTGTCCAGGCCGGAATGGAGGTTGCCATGCTTTTAGGAACCATCCCCTCTGAACAAGGTTATCAGGCCACTTTGCAAACAGAATTAAGCTCTCTGGAAGAAAGATTAGTGGCAACCGAAAACGGATCCATCACTTCTATTCAAACAGTCTATGTTCCTTCTGATGAATTAACTGATGCCGGTGTTAATGCCATCATGTCGTTTTTAGATACTGCCATTGTTTTATCCCGTTCCATCGCCCAAATGGGGTTATATCCTCCAATTGATGTACAACTATCATCATCCTCTATTCTGACAAAAAACATATTAGGGGAAGACCATTTTCAACTTTTGACTGCTTTTCAGGAATTATTAGACCGCTATAACAAACTAGCTCATATAGTCGCTATAGTAGGTCAATCTGAGCTATCCGCACCAGACCAATTAGTTTATAACCGGGTCCAAAAAATTATAAATTATTTAACCCAACCATTCTTTACAACAGAAGGACATACCGGACGACCTGGCGTTTATGTTCCAAAACAAACTACTATAAACGATGTCAAAATGATACTTACCGGTAAACTTGATGCCGTACCTGCAGAAAAGTTGACTTATATCGGAGCATTAAAAGATGCTAAATTCTAAACATGGCAACACCACCTCCTATCCCTCAATCAGCACTAGCCCCAAAACCAAAACCGCAACAGGAATTCTTAACCGTTAAGGTTCTTTCTCCGAAAATAGAATATTTTAACGGTCCTGCTGTATCGGTTTCGTCAGTTAATTCTGCAGGTCCTTTTGATATCTTACCGGAACACGGAAACTTTATTACCTTGGTGAAAAATATCCCCATTATTATCCGGCTGCCAAATAAACAAGAACGGAAGTTTACCTTTCCATTAGCGGTCTTTTATACAAAGAAAAATTTGGTCACTATTTTTACTGATATCCAGCTGGAAAGTCTTCCTGTTTAATTTTTCAAACCTTTCCTAGGAATATTTTTTTCCTGTCCAATCGCCCATTTTACTTAAATCTTCAATTTAATCCATTCTTCTTATGCAATCTTTAACTTTGAGGCTAATTTTGCATAGAAAAAATCTACTTATATCTTGACAAATCTATGCAAATTCTGACACTATGGATATAGACCTACTATATATTATATAGAGTTCAATTCGTTAAATTAATGAAAGACTTGCCCAATAAACAAACAAAAAAATTCGTTAAAATCGGTGAAGCTTCAGTTAAACTCGGCGTCTCAATTGATACTCTCCGCAGATGGGAAAAGGCAGGTAAAATAGAGATAACCAGAACACCAGGTGGTACCAGACTTTACTCAATTTCCACTATTTCAAAACTAACTGAAATACCTAAAAAATATCAAAGAAAAACTGTCGACTATCCAAGAGTTCCTGTTATTGAACCGGCAAAAATAAAGGTTACGACTGTTGAGGATCTTTTAAACTTAAGCCGACAGGAAACAGAAAAACATCGCCAGACACCGTCAACTGATCAAAAATGGCAGGAGTATGTAGATGAAAGAACAGTTAATCCGGTTGAAGTAACTATTTTATCTGAATCAGAGCTACCACAGGCTGTGGCTGAAAATCATTCATCAAAAGCCATCAAAACATCATTCCTAGGAAACAAAATTTACAAGTTAACAGCCACAGCTTTTACAGGAACATTAATCATGATAATTCTAGCTTTTTTAGTTTTAGCCAGAACTTCAAACTTTAATATCTTTAATACAGCTAAAAACAATCAACTCTCAACTGCAAGCCAATCATCATCTACCCTACCTTCTAATGTTTTGGCTACCTCTACCAGCGGCTGGTATCTGGATTTTGATTCAGATGTAATCATCGAAGGTGACTTGGCTGTTGGTGGAAGCATTAATAAACTAACGCTCGCTCCTAATGCAGATGGCTTTAGCATTTCAGGTGGTGATACTGCCAACCGGAAAATGACTGTTATCGGCGGAGATGTAACCTTAGACCAGGATGTTTCAACAAACGGCTCTCCCAGTTTCCAGGCCTTAGATCTTCCGGCAACATCTAAGCAAATCACTATGGGTGGAGCAGGAACTTTAACATGGACACCCACAGGCACTCAAACAATTACTTTTCCAAACGCAACAGGCACAGTCCTGCTTGATTCAGCTACTCAAACTATAACAAACAAGACTATTTCCGGTGGGTCTAATACTCTTTCTGCTATCCCCAATTCAGCTTTATCCAACAATAAAATTACAATCTCTGCAGGAACTAACCTTTCAGGCGGTGGTGATATTTCTTTAGGCAGTTCAGGAACTCTTTCTTTAGAGGATGATATTTCCCTGTCCACAGTAACTGCAACATCCTATCTATCTCTAGGTCAAACTAGTGCACCTTCAACCGCAACCGATAAACTTTATAATATAGCAGGCTCACTTTACTGGAATGGAACGGATCTTTCTGCTTCTGGTGGCAGCGTTCCTTCAGTTAATGGCTTAATCGGAGCCTTAACAATTGCAGGTGGTGGAATTAATTCTGTTTCAGCCCTCGGAACCACTATTACTATAACTGGTACAGAAGCAGATACTTTGGCCAGCGTGACTGCCAGAGGGGCTACCACAACTGATGCAGTTACATTCTCCTCCACTATTAACTCCAATACTTTTACTTCCACTGCTTTAACCTTTGCAGGTGCTTCCCCTGCCATCTCTGCTTCCACCGGCGGAACAAGTATTTTTCTTGACGCCGGAACAAGTGGTAAAGTAGTAATCGCCGGAACATCTACAGGGGACGTTGATATTGCCGGCGGATCTGGAACCACTGGTTGTACTATTGTTAATGCCACCGGAGATTTGAGCTGTTCCGGAAACATCAGTGGTGGTTCTACAGGAACTGCTGGTTTCTGGGGTAGGGCTGGTACTACTTTATCTCCAGCAACGGCGGGAGACAACATTACTACAACTGGAGCAATTTCCACAACCGGCACTGGCACTTTATCAATTGCTGGTGCAGCAACTTTTTCTTCCACTATCAACAGCAATACTTTTACATCCACTGCCCTAACTTTTGCCGGTACCACTCCTATCGTTTCTGCTTCAACTGCAGCTACTGATATTTCCTTAAATCCAGGAGCTGGTGGAAATGTACAACTTGCTGGAGGATCTGCTTCATTTGGATGTACAATAAATGACACCACAGGTGATTTAACTTGTACAGGAGCGATTGCCAGCGGAGGAACAGGAGTGGTTGGATACTGGCAAACAGATGGCGGGTCTCCGCCGACGCTCTCCCCGGCCACGACCGGAGGACATATTACCACTTCAGGTAATATGTATACCTCTGGCACAGGCACAATCACTTCAGGAGGATTACTTACCGGTCAGACCGGTTTAACCGTTTCTGGAGGTGCTATTTCTTTAAATGCTTCTTCAAATTATGACACTAATATTAATACTGGTACTTCTACTGGAGCAATTTCTATTGGTAATTCTGCAGCTGGCGCAATATCAATGCAATCAGGCGCAGCTTCAACTTTTGCTGCCCCAGCCAATACTGCCACAGCTTTTAGGTTTACTGATGGCACAAATGCATATCTTAACCTTGATACAAGGAATACTTTATCTGGAGTTTCAGCTTTAACGCTTTCTGCAGGAACCGCCCCAACAATTACATCTGCTTCTAATGCTGAATTTACCACTTTAACCACCACTCCCCCAACTATCACCTTAACTGGCACTACTCAAGTAACCTCCCAAATGGATTCCATTTTATTTAATGCCCCAACCATCACTGACTCTTCTGCCTTAACAGTTGATAAAGCTGCATCTGTATCTATTGCAGGCGCACCTGTCTCAGGAGCAACAGGATTAGTCACTCTCACTGACTCCTATGCGCTCAAGGTAAATACAGCTTCTGTTGATGGTGGAACAGGCACTGTTACAAATTCCTTTGGTATTTCTGTTGACGCACCAACCGGAGCTACTAATAATTATGCTGCCACTTTTAATGGAGGAAACGTGGGAATTGGAACTACTGCACCTACTGCCCTTCTTTCTGTAGGGGCAACTTCCCAATTCCAGGTTAATTCATCCGGAGCCATAGCTGCCTCAACTGGAATTTCAAACTCTGGAGGTTACACCCAATCCGGAACAACTGCCAATACCTTCACAGGAACTTCTACTTTTTCCAATGCCACTTATTCAGCTTTCTTTACAGGAGGTAATGTGGGAATTGGCACTACAGCTCCTATTGGAAGATTGGATGTAACTGATACTTCTAACACAGCTGCTTCCCTATCCTTAACCAATAATACAGCTACCACTATTGGAAACGGTGCTAATACTCTGGGGGTAATCGATCTACAATCAACCTCCTTAACTACTGGTAACTTTTTAAATGTAGAACTCAATGCCTTATCTTCTGGTAAAGGTTTCAACCTAACTTCAACCTCTACCGCTCTTTCATCCGGCTCGCTTGCCTCTTTAGATTGGAGTCCAACAGGTTCTACCACAATTTATGCAACAGGCGATCTTTTTAGTATCAATGCTGGCCAATATGGATCTGTTGGTAACTTTTTTAATATCAAAGATAACGGCACATCTGTTTTCTCTATTTCCCAACAGGCTTTAACAACTAGCTTGCCAGCTGCTTTTAATGCTCCTGGTGATGTATCCATTGCCTATGATATTAATTTTACTAACCCCACAGCTTCCTACCTTAAATCTCAAGCCCCACTTTATATAACACCAGGAGAAATTTTTAATTCTTCTGATTTGGTCTTATCTACCTATAATCAAGGCAGCATCATTTTAAGCAAAGATTTTACATCAACAGCTGCTGTTACTAATTATTTATCCCAAATCAATGGTTCTGATGTAACAGCCATTGCTAATACCAATTATGGTCTGTATTCTTCAATCACCCACACAGGCAATGCTGCCAAAACTGGTGTTGGATTATATTCCACCCTTTCCACATCCTCAACCACAGCAGATACTTTAATAGCTTCTGATTTAGCCACATCCACCTCTGGAATCATGACTACTGGCACCAGAAATATCTATGGTTTGAGATCTCAGCCTGCTTCAACTGGTGCCTCAACTGGAGGAACTACCAATGTTTATGGAGGATATCTTAAATCAGGCGGAACAGTCGGAGTGGGCGGAACTATTAATTCTTACGGAATGTATATTGCTAACGGCACCATGAGTACTACAGGACTTTCCACCAACACAGGCCTTTATGTCGAATCGCCTACTGGGGCAGATAACAACTATGCAGCTATTTTTGCTGGTGGAAATGTGGGAATAGGCACAACTGCTCCTGCTGCCCTCTTTTCTGTAGGTTCAACCTCTCAATTTCAGGTTTCTTCTGCTGGAGCAGTTACTGCTGTAGGATTAAATTCAGGCTCAGGATTATTACAGGGTACTGGTGGTTTAACCCTAACAGGCACAACGCTTTTGAATACCACTGGTACTGCTGCTACCAGTATTGGTAATTCCACAGGAATACTAACTTTAGCCTCAGGTGGAACGTCTGCTTGGACAAATACTTCTGGAAACTTAACTATCTCCACAGCTACATCTGGAATTTTAGCCTTAACTTCTGCAGGAGCTTTGAACCTAACTTCTGGAGCGGCTTCCACCTGGACTCTACCTGCTACTACAGTTAATGCTTTGAATATTGGATCTAATTTATTAACTTTTGATACACAAAACTCCAGAATTGGGATTGGGACCACTGCTCCAGGAGCCAATCTAGATGTAGCTGGCAATATTATGCTTTCAGATGGAAATAATGATGCAATTACATTCAATAATAGTTATGTACAAATTTATAGGAATGCCAGTATGATGCAATTTAATGCTTATACAGGCTGGGCTTTTTATGATACCCAAGGCTCAGCTGAGAGAGTCAGAATAACTAATGCAGGTGATGTGGGTATCGGGATAACAGCACCTATAGAGGTATCTGCTGGCAGAACATATCTTTCAATAAAAGGATCTACTGGAGCTGGAGCTCTGGAATTGTCTACTGCTCAAGCTGATGCAGATGCTGTAACTAATGGAGTTATTCAATTTACTGATGTTAACTCAACAGCAACAGATAAGCGTACTGCAATAATCCAGTCTTATTTATCAGGAGCAACTGGAAATAATCGCGGAGGCAGATTAGTTTTCAAGACTAAACCTGATGGCGTAGATAGTTTACCTGACCGCCTTACGATAGAACAAAATGGGAATGTCGGAATTGGTACAACAGCCCCTGCTAGATCTTTGGAAACAACAGGATCAATCAGAATGGGACCATTGATTACAGGTGGAGGCTCAGCTGTGGCTATGTACAGAGATGCCAATGGCGATTTGGCAGATTCAACCTCCAGTATTAAGTTTAAAACAGATCTTACAGCTTACCCTTCTGTTTTAGAAAAAGTATTGCAACTTAATGCAGTTAACTTTAAATGGAACGAGCTTACTCCTACCCCAGGAGCAAATGATTTTGGAATGATTGCAGAACAGGTAAATACTATTATTCCTGATTTGGTAATTTATGATGCTGACGGTGTAACACCCCACGGATTAAAGTATGACAAAATGGGGTTTGTTGCCTTAAAAGCTATCCAGGAACTAAATACTAAAGTTAACAGTTTTAATCTGACATTTGATGAAAATGGCAATGTCATTCTACCTAAAGTTAAAATCGACCAATTAGTTCTTTCGTCTGATATTCCTGTAAACGGCCAACAACAAAATTATTTCGATGTGGCTGGTAAAATAGCCGAACAAAATGCGGCACTATCTACTCAATCTACTGAACTTGCCAAAACACAGTCACAACTTGATGTATTATCTGCCTCTGTTTCTTCTGCTTCAGCCAATCTATCTTCTGCTTCTGCAGAAATTGCTTCAGCCAGAGAACAAATTTCCTCCACCTCAAGTAGTCTTGCTTCCTTAAGAGAGGAGATCGAAGGATTAAAGCTAACTCCTCCGGAAGTTTTGCTCTCAACAGTCTCTGCTCAATTAACTGATCTTAATGTCACATCTGAGGCTACCTTCTCAGGAAAACTAACAGCTTATGAAGCAACCATATCTGATACTTTTAAATCTCTGGGCAATTCATTCCTGGGTAACACCACTATAGCAGGTGACTTCTCTATTGACGGAACATTATCTCTAACAGGTAGTTCCTTAAGTACAATTGATACCTTATATGTTCAAAATAAACCTCTGGCAGGAGATGTTGATTTCTTTAATGGACAAGTCATAATTGATAAAACGGGTAAATTAACTGCTCAAAAAATAGTCTTACCTTCTGAAGTATTAGGTGAAGCAACTATTCCTGCTAATACCGTAGAAATACCTATCTTCACTACAGCTGTAACAGGTAAATCAAAGATATTCTTAACACCAAGCTCCTCTACTGGTGGTCAGGCTGTTATCCTTGGAGAAGTCCTCCCTGGTACAGGATTTGTGGCTAAACTAGATCACAGTATAAGTGCAGACATTAAACTTAATTGGGTAATATTTGATCAACAATAATTTATTGTGATGAAAATTGATAATTATATTTTTTATCTTGCGTCTTTGGTGGCAAAGACGCCCAAAGCCACTTTGACGGGAAGTCGCGCTAAATTCTGTGGCTCACTAGCCGGGGGAAAGCCTCCCCCTCACAATTTCTTTGTGGCATCCCCCTGGCAGTTTCGCCTTGAATTCTTAACGCGCTTGTTCCTAGTCAAAGAACGAATAGAAGTTTATATATTTTTATTGCCCGCTTGGAATGAAAAGCGTAAAAATCGAACCAAGCCAATATTAGGGGGAGGTCCGAACCCTTTCGGAGGGGGCAAACTTTCCCCCGATAAATTGGCGAGGAGAGATTAGCTTTTCTTCCGTGGGCAGAGTTTTACCACGCTTTTGCGGTCAAAAGCGTGAACAATAAAAATTGAGCTTTAAAAATTGAAAATTATGAGTAAATTAAACAAAAATTTTAGAATAAAGAAAAAACTCTTTTTTACTATTTTAGCCCTTTGTATAGGGATAATTGCCTTCTGGAAATTTAGTAATCCTGCTGTTGCTTCCTGGTGGGATGATAATTGGGCTTTTAGAAAATCCATTGCTATTACTGCCCATACTGCCTCTGAGAATAATGTATATATTAATTTAACAGGGGCAAACGATTTAGATACCTCTGATACCACCAGATTTCAAACTGATTGTGGAGATTTAAGATTTACCAAGGAGAATGGAGAATTACTCCCCTATTATGTTGTTTCAGGCTGTGGCACAGCTTCTACTGTAGTCCATGTTAATTTTGATACTTTCCCAGCAGGAGCACAAACAATCTATGTTTATTATGGTAACTCCTCTGCTGCTGATGGTTTTAATTTAACTGATTTTTCTACAGAAGCTTCCAACTACACTATTGGTTCCCAGGGCTCTGAAGAAAAAACACCTGGGATTATTGCTTATTGGCAATTTGATGAAGGACAAGGTATTTCTGTTAAGGACTCCTCTCCTAATTCTGCTAATGCCACGCTTGCCGCAGGAGACGGAACTGCACCTACAGGTACGACTAATCCTACTTATAATAGTTCTACAGGCGCTCCTGATACGGGAGATGGGGCTGACGGAGCTTGTACTGTTTCCTCTGATACCAATATCAACACAGCTTCTTGTGCTGGCAGAGGCACAGCTGATGCTATTAATTTTTCTTCTACTGTTGATACCAGTGCAGCTTCTACCTCTATCAAACTCTCTGCAACATCCACAGGTTTAGCTGTCGGCGATGAGATATTAATTATTAACTTAAAAGGAACTGCAGCAGTTCCTTCAGATGCAGGAGAATTTGAAACTAAAACTATTACTTCAATTACTACTACCACTAATCCGGATGACACTTTAAACTTTGCCAGTGGTTTAACAAATGCTTATGCAGGCACCACCCAAAAAATTATGGTTCAGAGGGTTCCAAATTATACAACTGTCACAGTCAATAGTGGCCAAACTATGACTGCAGCTGCCTTTGATGGGACAAAAAACGGGGTAATCTTTTTTAGGGCAACCGGAGCAGTAACTGTCACAGGTTCTATCAGTATGAGCGGTAAGGGCTTTACTGGTGGAGCAGCTCAAACTGCACATGTTAGTAAAGGTGGCAATGGCGGTACAACCTATAATGGCACTGGTGGAAACGGTGGAAATGCAGCCGTGAATGGTACGAGTGGTCAAGGAGGTGGTGGAGGTGCAGGTGCTTTATGCCAGGCATCCGATAAAAACGGCTGTTACCAATGGGCTACCGGAGGAACTGGTACAACTGGAGGCGCAGGAGGTGGTGGTGGAGGCCATTATTCTGCTGCAGGGGGTGGAGGTGGATATGGAACAATCGGCACTGGAGGAGGCAGTTATGATGGAAATTATAACGGCTCCCCAGGATCAGGCACTACTGGTGGTAATGGTGCCAGCTCTAATAGTAATAATATCGCTGGTGGTGGAGGTGGAGGTGGTACTTATGGAACTGCTACTTTAAGTACCTTATTTATGGGAAGTGGAGGCGCTAGCGGTGCAACTTATAGTCAAGCTGGCGATAGTGGCGCAGGAGGAGCTGGAGGCGGAATTATCTCAATTAACGGTGCAACTATAACAATAACAGGGAGTGTTGTCAGTAATGGTGCTGCTGGAGGTAATGGGGTTAATGATAATGCTTCCGGTGGTGGTGGCGCCGGTGGTTCAGTTGCTATTAATGGTTTGACAATTGCCTTAGGCTCATCTCTAGTGACAGCTACAGGAGGTGGAGGTGGGACTGTCTGGACTACAGGAGGAGCTGGAGGAGATGGACGAATAGCAGTTGGCTCTGGCGGTAATAGTCCTACCTGGAAATCAGAGGAATGGTGTATTTCGGGCAAGTGTCTATTTTTTGATGGTACATCCTCAAATATTAAAGTTGCAAATGCTATAAATGGAATCCAAACAATCTCTATGTGGGTTAAACCCACTTCCCTCACCACTGGCGCCTTAATTGATCTTGACGGCGGTACACATAAAATAACCTTTTCCAATGGAACTCTTTCTACCTCTGGCTTTACCGGTACTACAACCTTTTATGTTAATGGTAAAGTCTCCTCCACTTTAACCATTGATACCTGGCAATATGTTACAGTAACCACAACGAATGGTTTCAACAGCACTTCCTCTCTAACAATTGCTAAATCAAGCTCAACTTATTTACAGGGTTTTATTGATGATGTCAAAATATATAACTATGCCAAGACTGCAGCTCAAATTGCTACTGACTTACAAAAAGTTCAATCAAATATGGGTTCTGGCGAAGTTTTGGGTAACAAGCTAATTGATCCTCTATCTACAGGTTTGCTTGGTTATTGGAAAATGGATGAACTATCAGGCACAACCACAGTTTCAGATTCTTACAGAAGCCACACAGGAACCTCTACTTCCAGCACCAATGTCACAACAGGCAAATTTGGCAATGCCAGAAGCTTTAATGGCAGCCAATATATTTCTGTTACTCACAACTCCAGTTTAAGCCCGTCTGCTATCACCATCTCTGCCTGGGTTTATACCACTTCCCAACCAGGAGTCGGCACCTCATATCAGTTTGTGGAAAAAAGCGCAAATGACAGTTACCGTTACAGGGTTAATGCCGGAGGAACTATTGGTGTATTTGATCAGGGCTGTGGTATTAGCTGTCTATCTTCACCCGGTAATATTCCATTAAATCAATGGAATCATGTAGTCTATACAGGTGACTCAACGGGCTTAAAAATGTATCTGAACGGTTCTTTGGTTGCCAGTAATTCTACAGCTTATAGTGGTGGGGCTGCCAACACCAATAATTTATTAATTGGGGGCTCTTATTTTGGCACTGCTGAGTATATGATTGGGAACATTGATGAGGTCAGGCTTTATAACAGATCTCTTTCTGCCACAGAAGTAACAGCCCTTTATAACTGGACACCACAGGCAAATGAAGCCCCAGGACCAGTGGGAGCCTGGGATTTTGAGGAAGCTACCGGAACAACACTTATTGATAACTCAACCAATGGTTATAACGGAACATGGTCAGGCACAGCCAGCCACTACACAACAGGAAAATATGGCAAGGCAGGTAATTTTAATAGCGCCACGGTCGACTATGTCGATATGGGTGATGTTTTAGATGCAAACACAACAAACAAAATTACTCTTGAGGCTTGGATAAAAACGCCCTCTCCAACAGATAATTTTCCAATGATTGTTACAAAATCTGGGGCTTCTGATAACGGATACGAATTCCGTTTTAATTCTACAAACGGAAAACTCCAGGTTATATATGGAGGAACTACACCAACTAATTTAGTTGGTAATACCGTCTTAGCTGCAAATACTTGGTATCATGTTACAACTACCTATGATGGAGTAACTGCTAAAATTTATCTTAACGGTGTTTTAGATAATTCAGTGGCTATGACTGGAACTATTACTGCCAATACTGAACATTTACTTATCGGAGCTCGATATGAAAGCGGTACTCCAGCATATTTTTATACAGGTCAAATTGATGCTGTCAGAATTTATGATTATGCCAGGTCCGCTAGCCAGATTGTTTCTGATATGAATGCAGGGCATCCTGCTGTTGGCTCCCCTATTGGATCTGCTGTGGGATATTGGAAATTTGATGAAGGGGCAGATAATAGATGCTCTGCTGGAGTAAATGATGCTTGTAATTCAGGTTCAGGAGGCAATGCTTTAGATGGAGCAGAATCTAACATGGCTGTTCCTGCAACAACTGCATCAGGCTGGACTAATTCAGGTAAATTCAATAAAGCAATGATTTTTGATGGATCAGATGATCAAATCCAAATTACTGAAACAGCTCCCCTTCGATTTACAACCTCTACTCCTTATTCTTTCTCCTCTTGGGTCAAACTGGATTCTATCCCTGCTGCAAATGGCTATGAAATTATTGGTAATCGTGCTTGTGCGGTCAGGACTGCCATTTTTGTAAATACTGCCGGTAAAATTGACTTTAATATCGATGCCACATCCGGAGGAAGTACTGACCCTCTTTCTACAACAGTGCTAACAACAGGTGCCTGGTATCATATTGTCGGTACTTATGACGGGACAACAGCAAAAGTTTATGTTAATGGAAAACAGGAAGGGTCTCAAGCTATACAGGGCTCAGGAAATATTTATGCAGGTAACCCTTATTTTATTGGCGGCAGTACTTATACTTGTGGAACGTCCCAAAACTGGCATCTTGATGGCACTATTGATGAGGTTAAAATTTATAATTATGCCTTAACTGCTGATGAGGTTAAGGCAGATTTTAACAGAGGTCAAAGTCTACAGTTAGGTGGTGGTGGGAATAATTCCACTTATCAACCACAAGCTGCTAATCAGGAATATTGTGTACCTGGGGATACCACCTCCTGTGCTGCTCCTGTGGGAGAATGGAAAATGGAAGAAGGCACAGGTCAAACTACTGCTGACACATCTAGTAATGGAAATACCGGAACTTTTGGAGTTAACTCTGGAGTTAGCACTGATGATCCCATCTGGGCCAAAGGTAAAATTGGCAAAGCTACAAGTTTTGACGGAAGCAATGATTATATTAGTGTCGCTCATAGTTCTAACCTGACGCCAACAGGAGATTATACATTACAAGCCTGGATCAAAACTTCCTCTACAAACAACCATCAACCAGTTATAGCAAAATTCAACGCAACTAATCCTTATCCAGGATATATCTTATCAATTGGTGATTATGCCTCAGCTACTGGCAAAGTGTCACTTTGGGTTGGTGATTGGGCTAGCAGCTATTTTAATGGTAATACCTCTGTAAATGATGGCAACTGGCACCATATCGTAGGGGTTTTAAATGGTACAGCAGTCAGAATCTATGTTGATGGAAAACTTGATAATAGCGGGACCAGAAGCCCTTCAAGGGCTAATACCCAGGGTTTAACTATTGGCACCAGATATGATAATGGTGGTGTCCTTCCCTGGTTTTTTAACGGTTCAATAGATCAGGTTCGTGTTTATAATTATGCCAGAACAGCTGCTCAGATAGCCTGGGATTATAATAAAGGCAAGCCTATTGGACATTGGAAACTTGATGAATGCCAAGGAAATCAGGCATATGATTCCTCAGGAAATTCTAATACTGGAACCATTACCATTGGAGCTTCTGGAGAAAACACTTTAGGCACCTGCTCTATCTCTTCCACTGCCTGGGGAGACGGGGCAACAGGCAAAAGAAATGCTTCTTTAAAATTTGACGGAACAGATGATATTTTAAGCGTTGCTTCAATGCCACTGGCCTGGACTTCTACCACCCCCTTTTCTTATGGAGGCTGGATGAAATTTGCCAATACCACCACAGGTTACATACTCTCATCAAGTGTTTCTCCTGGAGCAGGAAACCTCTTAACAGACATCAACAAAGATGCATATACTTCAGGTAGGGTAACTTTTGAGGTAGGTAAATCAGGAACAGGTTTTACCCATATAGAGTCTTCAATCCCTTATGTCACAGGCTCTTGGGAACACTATTTTGTTACCTATAACGGTGCTAATAATATGAAATTATACCGTAACGGAATTCAAGTTTCCTCTGGCACGTATACAAACGGCTCCGCAGCTAGTAACGGTAACGGCTTTTATATGATGTATGCCAATAATTCTACAAACTATGTAAATGGCCAACTGGATGATGTTAAAGTATTTAATTATGCCCTCACAGCTACCCAGGTCAAGGATATCTACAATGGTGGAGCCATTTTCTACGGCCCAACCACAGGCAGCCCTTAATATGAATAAAGACCAGGAAGAAGTTATTAAAGCAGCTATTGCCCAAACCATGAGGGAACTTACTGCTCCTAAAAAACCCTTACAAGGGTCACGGGTTTGGAAAGACCCTGAAGGTTATCAATACTTGGCTGTCTGGCAAAATGCTGCCCTCTTAAGGGTTCTTATCCGTAAATTTACCCTTAATCTTACCCTTAACCACCCTTTTGAAAAACGCTTAAAAGCCCAGCTGGATGATGCAGCCAGATCTCAAAAAAGAAACATCGAAGAAGGCTGGAAAAGACCAACCACCTCTGAATATCTAAATTTCTTAGGCTTTGCCCAGGGCTCTTTGGAAGAAGTTAAGGGTGATGTTAGGGACGCCAAAACAGATGGGTTTTTAAGGGTAAAAGAAGGGTCGTGTTTAAAAGATTTAGGGATAGACTTAACTATCTATAAGGGAGCTGCTAAGGGAATGGCCAAGGGTGAGCCCACAGATCCAGGTCACCCTTACTACCAACCCTTATCTACCCTTAATCCCAAAACCCTTACCTATGAGATGTTTATGGAGCTAATAAATAAAACAGATTATTTACTAAGATCTCTGGTTCAGTCTTTGGAAAAGAAACTAAGAGAAGATCAAAAAGGCTACAAAATAGAACAGGAAAGAATCAAAGAAAAATTTAAATAAATTTTATAGAAGATAAAATTGTATCCAGCTTTTGCATGTTTTTATCCCCCACAGGAGAAACCTTGAGATGAAGAATGCTTTTTTGTTGTGAGAGTACAAATTCTAAGGTCTGTATGCCCTGAGAATCCACCCAAAAGGCTGCTGTTGCCTCAAACCCTGGTATCTGAGCCAACCCTTTTTTATCCAGCTTTCCTGGAAATTTAAGCAGACTTGTAGCTACCCAATCATCAGGTTTCCCTGCAAAAGACCCACCATAAAAACTAATAGTAAATTCGCTGTCTGGAACAGAAAGAGTAGCTACTTTACCTTTTTCTGTTATCTTCCAATCTCCAGGGTACTTAAAAGAAAATCCTTGTTTCTTTTGTTCAAACGTTTTCCAATCAGAAGCTATATTACTGGATAATTCCTGTCCTGTAATTTTTGCTAACTCATTTTGAGCCTCTTGCTTTATTTGAGGATTAATATCTCCAGCACCTATCACAAATTGTAACTGTTTTTTCGCCTCTTCTACTTGCCCACCAGCTAAATATGCTTTTGCCAAATTTAATCTAACCTCAAAGCTTCCTGGCTCTAAATCTACAGCTTCCTTAAAGTATTTTATGCTAGATATCATATCTCCTTTGTTGGCGGCAAATATGGCCATACGATTAGCAACTTCCACAGAAAAAGGAGAAATTGCATAAGCTTTTAAGATATATTCTTCTGCTTTTTTCAAAGCAAGAGATTGATCTTCTTTTGTAGGTGCACTTTGGGCAACACCAAGCAAATAATCCTCCATGGCAATATAGCTCATCCCATATTCTTGTAATAACAAATGATAAGCAGCATTGTAATTTCTTTCCAAATAGAATGGTTTATGTTCAAAAAATTTTGGATCCTTAAATTTATATGCAAATGAATCATCAGATGGAGTTAACAAATCATCTGCAGTCAGCATTCTGAATGAAAGTCCACTAATTACAGGTTTGAGTAATTTAGGATCAAGCTTAAATTTACCTGCATCAGTTCCAGCCAAAACCGTTTCACGAAACACCATTGGGGTGACATAAACCGGATGTCCGTGATCAATCAGCCATTTGATATACCAGTTCATCACTTCGTTATACTCTTCCAATCTATCCTTTTTGATCATTCCTTCCAACTCTTTGGGCATTAAATCAGGTCTATGGGTACGCAAATTATCACGATACCAGGGCAAAATGTACCACATATTGGCAACAACAGGAAAAACATCAGGCCGATTTTTTATAACATCATATTCGTAAAAAGAAAGAGAGTTAAAGAAGTCACCGGAGCCTATAAGAACAGCCCCTTTGGGTAAGTTTGAGTATAAATTGTCTGCATACTCTGAGGTGGTAATATGGGCACTTCTGTCTAATTTTGGCAACCACCAAAGGAAAGGAACAAGCACCAAAACAAATAGAATAAAGAATATAGATTTAGGATTTAAGAATTTTTGTTTTAGAGACAATAATATTTTGATTAAAAGACTAAGACCTATACCGATAAAAATAGTGAATATGACATAACTGGCAATAAACCAGCTTTCCTGATTCCCGGAAAGATATAATCCCCCAAAGATCAGGTTAGTGATTGGAACTGAGATTAGCATCAAAAATAATCTCCAATTTTTTCGCAGTAAATAGTAACCCCCAATTAAAATTAAGGGCACTAAGAGAGGTGTAAATTGTAAAAACAGTAAGTAGAAGTACCTACCAACTGATTTGGCGAAAATTTGTGGCGAACCTGTAAAGCCATTGATGGAATTTGTTCTGGGATCATTGATATCCAATCCTTCCCCTTTTAAATGTCCCCAAAAAAGTTCCGGTGTTTGGGGATCACCCCAATTTATAAATGGATGTTGCAAGGCTCTGATGGGCAAATAAGCATATACCAGCGCAGTTAGTCCAAGCACAATTGCTACAACTAAAATAAATCTCTTAATCCTTACTTTTTTCCAGAGAAAAATTCCTGCAATGAGTAGTGCAGGGATAGATTGAACAATTGTGGGATTTGTGCCTGTAGCCAGTCCTAAAATAACTGCCCCTAAAATTAAACGTTTGGTAGATATTTTGCCTGATTCAGGAATCAACATCACCAACCCTAAAAGGGATATCATCATTAAATTAGTTAAAATATAGCTTTCTGTGTTTAGAGTTTGAGACCAAAATTGATAGGAAAAACCTAAAATTAAGGTTGCAGTAAGGCTGATTGCCTGGATTATCGGGGTGGATAATTTGGGTATATTTTTAAAATAGCCTGTAAATAAATTTTTATCCTCTCTACCCTCTTTCACAAACCAAAAATTATTGCTGATTAATCTAAATAGTAAAAAATAAACCCAGGTTAAAACTCCCAATGCTGCAAGAACAGACAAAAGCTGCATTCTAAAAAGCACTGAACCAAACGGTATTTTAGTAAATAAGTGCCCAATCATCACATAAAAAGGAAATCCCGGTGGATTTGGGATACCTGGCTCAAATGCTGCAGCAATCATAGTACCTGCATCAATATAAAGAATAGAGGGAGCCAGTGTTTTGATATATATAAATCCACAAAACAACCAAATAACTAACAAAAAAGGTAAATGAGGGAAAATAGGGCGAATATTTTTCACTTATTAATCTTAGCTAAATTTGAGTGATGTGACAATAGAATCAAATTGTTTCATTAATTCAGTATTTACAGGATAAACCAGAATTTTTATAATTTTTTCTCCTTTAAACAGATAAAAAAGCATTTTCTCAACTTCCCCTTCCTTAAAGACCTTTACATATGCATAATCAAAATCTGGAATCTGTGCTAACCCCTGATTCACCAAATTACCATAACTTTCTGTTTGTGTTTTTAGATAATCTTCTGGAGATTTTTTATTATTTTTATCAAAAAGTAAAACCATTTCAAAGCTTTTATCTTCATTCATAATTCGCAAATCTAAATTCTTAAATCTCTCCTCAACACTCCAACTAAAGGGATAAGAAAAAGAAAATCCTAATGGAGAAACATAATTTTGTTTAGTTAAATTATCTAAAATTATTTTCCCTTCCCAAAAATTTGGATCTGCTTTAACTGCTAATTTATAATTTTCTATAGCTTTTTCTTTATCCCCTATTTGTTGATAAGTTCTGGCTTTTGAGGCAATTGCCACAGCAAAATGTGGATTAATATCAAAAGCTTTTTGATAAGAGAAAATTGCTTTATCTATTTCTCCATTCGAAACATATGCTTCCCCTAACTGAAAATATGCATAAGCATTATTGGGATTTGTTTGAATATCCTTTTGCCATAAAGTTATTGCATCTTTCCAATCCCCCACTCTTAAAAAAGTCACGACAAAAAACCCACCACAAACCAAAACCAAAATTGCTTTATAAAAAAATTGATTATTAATTTTTCCTAATAAATATGTTGCCACTAAAATCAAACCAAAAGACGGGGCATATAAAAATTTCTCATGCATTAAAGACCACTGGGGAATAATATTTGAAACAGGAATTAAAGTAATGAAAAACCAACAACCACCAAAAGTAATAATTGGGTGTTTCCTAAAACTTTTCCAAATTATAAATCCCAAAAAGATTAAAGTAAAAAAAGCCAGTGAGAATTCCCAGTCAAAAATACTTTGGGAAGTTATTGGTTGCAGGGAATGTCCTCTATATAAAATAGCCTCTATTCCCCTTGGAATAATGTGATTATGCGTTAAATTTATTGGCAAAATCGTTAAAGTAAGATACTCAAATAAAACTTTAACTCCTGCCAAAAATGTTGAAAAAATACTGCCGTTTAAATATTCTCCTCTACCTACTCCATTAGTTACAATTTGCCTGATCAAAAAAAATCCTCCAGCTAAAATAAAATATGGCAAATATTTTTTCCAGGTTTTTTTAATACTATTTTTTGTAAAACACAAATCATAAAGAATAATTAAAAAAGGTAAAGTCAAAGTCATTTCATAGGTAAAAAAAGCTAATAGAGCAAACAGATAAGAACCAAATAGCGCGAGGGGTGGCGCGAAAGAGGGTTCCCATCGCCGCGCCCGCAGCGACAGCGAGGACGGACGATGGGATACTGGCGCGACAGGACCCCGAGTAAATAAGTAAAGATAAAATGATATTAAAAAGAAAACTATCCCAGTAGCTTCCATACTTACTACTGTATAAGCTATAGTTTCTGTATGAATTGGATGTAATGCAAATAATAATCCCCCTGCAAAAGCCAAAGATTTTTTCTTTAAAATAATTTCCAGAATAAAATAAATTAAAGCTGTAGAAATTAAATGAATGAGTAATGCATGTAAGTGATATCCAAAGGGATTTGTTCCCCAAATGGAATAATAAAAAGCATACAAAATACTTCTTATTGGTCTGTAGACTCCTTCATGCCCTGATGGCACAGCACCCTGAAAAAACTCCACAATATTAGATAAAGAATGTCCTTTTTCCCAAGCGATAATAAAAGTTTTATCATCTATCACAAATTGATTTTGAAATATATTAATGTAAGCAAAGATAGTAACTACAATAATAATTATTAGTGGTAAATATTTTTTCATTTGATAATTAATTGATCTAATATTTTTTGGGCTGGAGTAAATTCTGGATTAATTAAAACTACCTGATAAAATTGTTCCCCTGCCAAATCCCCTCTTTGTGTCTTTAAATAAATATTTCCCAAATTATATCTTGCTTCCCAAAATCTTGGATCCAAATCAATTGTTTTTAAAAAATAATATTTAGCTTTTTCAAAATTCCCCTGATCACCATATGTAACCCCTAAAGTATAAGCAGCTAAGGCAGATTTAGGATGTTGAGACTCAACCTTTGTCCAAAAACTAATAGGATCTTTCCAAGCTTGGTTTTGAATAAAAGTTAAAAAGAAATAAGTGATAAGCAATAAGATTGTAATGATGGTAATCCATTTATACTTTTTACTTAACCAAATTATAAAATATGAAAGTAGAAGAAAAAAGGAAATAGAAGAAATATAAAGATATTTATCAGCTATAGCAATTCCTTGGGGAAAAAAATAATCAACAGGAAGTAAGCTCAAAAAAAACCAACCAATACAAAAAGTTATTAATGGGAATTTCTTAAAATATTTGATAGCTACAAAAACCAGAGAAATTAAAACTAAAATTGAAAATAAAATATCTAAATCGAATGGTGTTTGGACTAAAATTGATTGTATATTTGAATGTGGAGTCATAAAAGATTCAAAACCTGGGGCTAAATCATGAATATAAGAAACAGTATTGGGGAAAATTAACAACCCTATATACATCATCATTACCTTGCTCATAGTTAACATGGTGTGATAAAAACTAAAACCCAAATAATCTCCCCTGCTAAAAGGAATCTGTAAAATAAAGACCCTGAGGATTAAGAAAGAAGCAGTAGCAATAAAATATGGTGAATATACTAGAATCTGTTTTGATAAATTTTTGAAGTTTAATTTTTTAAAACACAAATCATAAAGAATAATTAAAAAAGGTAAAGTCAAAGTCATTTCATAAGTAAAGAAAGCAAGGATAGCAAAAACTACAGATAATATATTTTTAGATTTTAAATACAACAAAAATGACGCTAAAAAGAAAACTACTCCTGACATCTCCATACTGGCAGAAATATAAGTTATAGATTCTGTATGAACTGGATGTAACCCAAACATTAAACTTGTTAAAAATGCCACATATTTTTTCTTGATTAGCTCCATTACCAAAAAGTAGACCAAAATTGTAGCTAATAGATGAACTATTATGGAATGAATATGATACCCCACAGGATTTTCCCCAAAAATTTGCTGGTATACCAAATACAAGGTGCTCCTGATTGGTCTGTAAACTCCTTTGTGAATCTCTGGCACTTCCCCTTTGAGCAAATCAGGTAGGTTTTCTACATTTTTAACCTGAGGCCAATCCACAATAAAAGTTTTATCATCAATCATAAAACCATTTTGGAAAATATTAACGTAAGCCAAAAATGTTAGAATCACTATTATCAGAAGCTGATTTTTTTTCTGACTAAGTAATGTAATTATAATTTTCATCTCTTAAATCTTATTTCTTAAATCTTAAATCTGCTTTATTATTATATACTTAACAAATGGGAAGAAAAACAAAGCTCAAATTATTAAAAAAAGAAGTCCGCACACAAGAACTTCAACAAATTAAAACTCAAAGATTTGATTCCAAAAGAAAATTACTAAATAAAATTTTAACTATATTTACCCTACTGTCTGTTTTACTGGCTATTTTATCCTTGGCTTTTGCTGTTTTTAATCCAGGCTTACCTTCAGGACACGATCTGATTGCCCATGCTTTCCGCTCCAAAATCTTTATTGAAGCCTTAAGAGAGGAACAATTCCCTGTTAGATGGATTGACTGGGCTAATAATAATTTTAGCGGACCTTTTTTTAATTTTTATCAGGTTGGATATTATTATTTAGCTTTTTTTATCAGTTTAATCTCTTTTTCCATTTATGATTCTATAAAAATCTTAATCATTGGTTCCTGGTGGTTGGGTGCATTGTTTATGTTTCTTTATGCCAGACGTTTTGGAATACTTCCGGCGTCTCTGGCTGCCTTAATCTATGCTTTTACCCCTTATACTATTTCTGATTTTTTTGTCAGGGCTTCTTATCCAGAATGTTTAGCAATTTCACTTAGCATAGGAATTCTTTGGGCTCTTGATAGAATTCTTGTGACAGCCAAAACTATATATGGTATCCCACTCACACTCTGTGTGGCCGGTCTGGCTCTGACTCATTTGCCTACTGTGATAATACTGGCGCCAATTTTAATTGGATATTTTTTTCTGTTACTTTTTAATAAAGAAATAAAATTAAAGGGCTTAATACCCTTTGCTATTGCGGGATTACTTGGACTTGGTTTGTCTGCTTTTTATCTTATTCCATCCCTTTTTGAATTGGATTTGGTAAAAAGTTCACTTTTAACAGCTTCTTATTATGATTTCAGGCCTCATTTTGTGTATCCTGAACAATTATTTTCTACTTTTTGGGATTATGGAATATCGAAAGCCGGAAATACTGATGGTATGTCTTTTCAAGTAGGTCACATCAACTGGATTATTATTTTATTGGCTTTAGTGCTAACAACTTTTTACCTGTTTAAGAAAAATCACAAAAATACCCTTCATTTAGTGTTCTGGTTATTAACCATACTTTATAGCTTTTTCTTTATTCATGAAATTTCTATATCTTTTTGGGAAAATATTCAAACAATAGCTTTTATTCAATACCCCTGGAGATATTTAATGGTTATTCCAATTGCCACTGCTGTTTTAGCTAGTCTACTGCTACAAACAATCCCTAAAATATGGCAACAATCTTTGATAATTCTTATAACAATTTTAGGAATTTTTATTTTTTACAAAGATTATCTGAAGCCCGCAACATTTCTTTCAACTGATTATTTTAAATTTGATACCAATGATTGGCAAAAAAGTGAGGCTGCTAAATATGCAGTTTTAGAAGAAGGATATGAACCCAAAACAGCTGAACTTACACCTCAAGGAAACTTAAATAAGTGGGCTCTTATTCAAGGTAAAGGAAAGGTGGAAGAAAAAGCTATCAAACAAGAAAACAAACAATTTACAACAACCAGTACAGAAACCTTGGCATTTTTATTAACTACCCATTATTTCCCAGGCTGGAAAGCTTATATAGATAATGCAGAAACAAAAATAGAAACTACACAGGGTTATGGTTTCATGCAAATTGAAGTGCCTCAAGGAGTGCATAAAGTAGAATTTAAATTTACTAATACCCCAATTAGATCAGCTGCTAATTTAATTTCTATATTTTCTTTAATTACTTTTGTAATATGGCAAATACTTGCTTGGAAAAAATATTTATTTGTAGATAAGACCAACAGTAGAAGTTAGGAATGGAGCTAAATTAATTCTTCTATTTTTTTGATCTATTGAATCAACCAAAAAGTTTGTTTTTTGTCCCATTTGATATGCTTGGCCTTCCATTTTTTCTATGGGCAGAAAGCCCATCACCTCGGGGGTGAGCTTTGGCTCCCCCGAGGTGGATTGCAATTTCACATCTACCCCATTTTGAGAAATATTTGAAACAGTTCCTGTTATTACATCATCAACCTGATATTTTTCAATCTCTTCAGCAAAAGGATCTTTGCTCATTTGTCTAATAGATAAATTCAGCCTGCCTAAGTTATCATCAATCCCTGTAATTTTAGCTGTTACTTCTACTCCTGGTTTAAAATCTTTAGTTAAATCAATTTCTACTCCTTCAACTGACTGTTCCCAAGTTGTTTCCTGAGGATAAATAATTCCTTCTGTACCTTTTATATCCAAGAACAATCCAAAAGGTGTTACAGCTAAAATCTTACCAGTTACCTCATCCCCCACTTTAAAAGAAGCTAATTCCTTTTTTTCTTCATCTTTTAAAACAGGTCTGGATGAAAAAACTAGTTTATTATTATTGGGATCAACTTCTATAACTGATAGCCTTAATTCTTTACCAACCAAATCACTCAAATTTGTTTGATTATTTAAGCTTTTTAAGCTGACTTGTGAACTTGGAATAAAACCTCTGATTCCATCAATTGAAACAATCAAACCACCTCTGTTAATTTCAGAAATTTCACCTGAATAGGTTGCTCCTGTTTCCCTGCCCTGAATAAACTTTTGCCATTTAGACATATCTATCTTTCGGGCTCCTCTGCCACCTCTGGATGAGATTATTTCCTGTTTGAACATGCTGACAATAATTTGACCTGATTCTGTTTCTGGAGAAACAACAAAGACATCAAGTTTATCACCAACTTTAAGAGCTTGTAATTTTTCAGAAGACAAATCTTTTTTGCTTAAAACACCCTCTGCTTTAGCTTTAAGATCAAGAATAATTTCAGAATCAGTAATATTTATAACCTCACCTGTGACTTGCTCACCACGATTAAAGCTTAATCTCCTGTTGTCATAGGATGACATTAGCTTGTCCATTATGGAGTTACCTGCTGATTTTTCTGAACTTTGATGATTAAATTTAGACTTTTTTGACAAACATTTATACCTGGCTTTCTTTAAAGGTGGAAAGATTGTAGCAGCTTTTAATTAATTTCTCAATACTCAAGGCACACAACCATTGCCATTATTATATAAAGCAGCTATTTCAGAAGGAGAAAGAGCTCTATTATAAACCCTCACATCTTCAATAGGACCATTAAAATATGTAGTTCCACCTATTTTAAAAGTACCTGTTGAATGGGTCCCAATACCAGTAGTCCAATTACCATATCCTGGCGTGGTAGCATCCACTCCATTTTTATAAATTTTCATTTGATTTGAGCCATTATAAGTTGCCACTAAATGAACCCACTCATTTATGTTTAGAGTACCATTACCCCTTGCTTCACCAACACCATTATTATAAATATGAAAAGAGTAGCCTCCAGTAACTGTTGCAGTACTCCAAATATGAATAGCGTAGCCTCCCCGATCGGTTCCACTAACATATCTTTCTTTGTGCAAAGACCGTGTATAACCATTAACTGGCGGGAGACCGAGAGGTTTCATCCAAATAGAAATACTAATAGGGTTTAACCCTTCGATATTTAAACTGGGAACAGTCGTTGTTGATTGTACAACCTTACTGATTCCATCAAAATCACCCATTCTTCCAAAACCAGCTTTTTCACTGACTAGGGTGTTTGCAGCACCATATGCTCTTAAATTATTACCCTGACCAGAAGAATCAATAACATCATTGCTAGTCCCATTCCAAGAAGCCTCATCTAATTTCCAATATCCCACCAACCCTGAAGTTAATATTCCATAAGGATCACAGGAAGGATTAGATCCACCATATCCACCACCACTACCTCCTCCACCTCCCTCAGATAAAGAAGAGCCTTGGGTAGAAGAAGAACAAAAACAAGTGCTGGAGTTTGAGTAACAAGGAGCACTCTGGTTATCCCCCAGGGAAGCACAGTAAGCTACTCTGTCTGTTGCTTGAGTAATACAACTTGTTTCTGGTCCTACCAAACAAGGGTAATTATTTCCTTCTGGGGTTTTGGGGATTTTCCCTGCAGCAAAATCTGTAGTAGCTAAAGCTGAATAAGATCCAGCAGAAGAATATTTAACTTCATAAGCTTTAGAGATAGCATTTAAGTCTGCTTTTCTTTGAGCATCTCTGGCAGAAGTAGTTACATTTCTAAAAACAGTCACCCCTACCACTGCTAAAATAGCAATAATAGCCACAACAACTAGAAATTCTACCAGAGTGAAGCCTTTAATTTTTCCCTTCATAAATTTAGATTACTACACCATAAAAAAGTGGTCAAACCAATCCACTAACCCATAGCAATTGACCTCAACTTTAAAGGATGATAGAATTGCCGAATGAGTTTTTCGGAAAAAGAAATAGACACATATTTAAAAATTACAGAACAAGTTACTCCTGAAGATAAAAAAGCAGTTACAGCAGCGTTTATCAACGAAGAAACCAGAATCAAAACCTTAAAATCTTTAGGCCTGTTAGGAGATCCAACTAAATTATCGTTTTATTCTATAGATAATGTCAGTAGGATGGCTGAAGAAGAGCTTGTCAAGCTTAAATATAGCAGTGAAAACGCTCTATTACTGGAAAATTTGAACAGATGGGTCCAGAGAGTTAATCCTGAACCTTGGACAATTGACGCCCAAACTATCGGTATTGCCCTAATACTCCGCATGTTTAGATACCAATACGGAGATATATTTCCTGTCAAACTTGAAAAACTTAATCCCGGAAAAGCAATGAGAGCATTTGAAAAAACGCCATTCCAATTTAATTCAGCTCCGTCAACTATTATATCGAGACTAATGAGCTCTCCGGAGCATGAAGCCATCCCTATTTATCAACCGAATATACAAGATAGCTTAAGCAGAATTACCTGCAAATTACCGGGGCTGACACATTTTATTGAAAGAGGTGCCGGTGGAATGTACCGGATAATTGAAGATTCCTGGCAAGATTTATCCCCTCTTACTCAAAAATAATAAATCAAAAAATCCCAACAAAAAACCTCCTTTAGGGAGGTTTTTATGATATTCCGGCAATGACATATTGTCCCGGGGCCTTTCGACCCTAGTATCGTCGGCGCTGCAATCTTTGACTGCTGAGTTCGGGATGGGATCAGGTCGTTCGGTTGCGCTCAAATCACCGGACATCTATAATACCAAATTTTGCTCTAAGAATCAAGGATCTAGACATGCCAAATCAAATTATATAAAATATCCTCCTAATGCCGAATAAGGAAGTTTACAGCCCGCTACTTGATGCCGTTCTAAAACAAGTAGGAGCAATAGAAAATGACGTGACATACTATGACTTCTATGATAATAGTATCCATGGGCGTGGGGAAAAAAAATTACTCAGTCTTGATCTTCCGTCAGGAGACATGCTTTTAGTATACTATCCACCAGCATATTACGGTGCCAGTCTGGTTGGGAAAGACCCCATACTTTATTATCCCACTAAACTTGCTGACCAAATTCATGCAACAATAGCCAGTGTTGATAAAGAACACGAGTTTTCCGCCCGAAGATACGACTTCTATTAATTAGATTAAGTTTCTGAAGGCTTAAAGAGCCCCTGACCTAAAACATACCAAAACATGACTAAAACAGCTACGCTCAAAGGATTAAAACACAAAGCATATATTAACCCAATTAACAAAGCTAACATAAACCTATTATCTGAAGCTAAAAAGTGATAAACAGAGATAATCAGGATCCAGAGAAAAAGAAGAACACCTAAAATCCCCCCTTGAACCCAAAAATCTAAGAATATATTATGACTGCTATCAACTATCTGATATTGCACATTATTATTTAGCTGCTTGGCACTTTTAGCCAAAGAGCTTTGAACATTACCAAATCCATTACCATAAATCGGAGAAGACCAACCTGCATGGTATGCTGTCTGCCAAATCTCTGCCCTGTTTTCAAACCACCCTCCGCCCTCAATAAATGGGAACGATAAGCTGGCTACAATAAGCAGAAAGCCTATAATTGAGGTTTTTTTAACCTCTAGTAAAAGGTTTTGACTCAGTATTATATATATAATCGTTACAAAAAATGCAAAAAGTCCAGACCTGCTTCCGGATAATAGTATTAACTCTAAACAAACAATTAATGAAACTATCCAGTATTTCCACCGGTTTCTGAAAAAGACGCAGGTAAAGAAAAAAATGGCAACAGCAGCTAAAGAATTCGGTTCTCCCAAAGTTCCCACTGCCCTACCGTTTAAGGTAGCCCCAAAAATAAATCCAATTAAGGCCAAAGTTAAAAGCATTGAAAGAAATAAAAAATAGAAGAAGCCGTTTAGCTTCATTACATTAATTTGGGAAGAAAGAATGGCAAAAACAATCAAATGCCAGACTAAAAAAACACCCTGGAGTCTGAAAATGTTACCGAAAAACAACTTAAAATCAGGATTAATAATCAGAGTGCTGAATGTGAGTAAAAAAAGCAAAATAAAAGGTAAAACAACCCAGCTTTTAAGCTTCTTTAAGTGATTAGAAAAAAGGCTCACAAGGAGTAAAGCTTCCACCCCAACCTCTACCCCAATCACTTTGGGAATCTCGAAAAATGAAGTTCCGAACGGAAACACAAAAAAAGGAAGAAAGAAAACCAAGGCTAAAATAATTTGACGGGCATTCACTAATATTATATTAGCAAAAAGTACAGGTTTAGGTTAGTGAGGAAGTAAACCTTTGAAGAAGTTTACAAATCTGACTTTAACATTATTAAATGATTCAAAAATACGCTCAGCAGGGCTAACTTTTGGTGTATTTGATAAAACTCTTTGAGTGAGTGTTGGTGTACTGTCATTTTTATAAGATTTAGTTGAAGCAAGCACGAAACTTTCAAAATTTCCAGCAGACCCTGTTAATTTAGAACCATTAATCGTGACTGAAACTTCATTTGAGAACTCGCCTGGCATACAATTATTTCCGGCTCTGACTCTAAAGTAATAAGTAGTTCCGCCTGATAAATGTGAAACAGTGTAGCTGGTGGTATTCACTCCTCCAACATTTGGATTACCGAACATCTTGGAGTTCTTATTTAATCCATATGTAATCATGTAATAAGTCAAAGGTCCCTGAGCTTTTTCCCAAGTTAAGGTTGCCTGATTTGAACCTGTTTGTTTGACAGAAATCAATTTTGGAGCACTTTTTGGCTTTATGTCAGTACATACTTGTGGAGCAGATGAGCCTCCATTTGATCCACTTGGAGTATCTCTGTGAATAATTGTTTTTAAAGCTGTACTGATCGGAGCAGTATCAATTGGAGTACTAATAGGTGTGCTTATTGGAGCCCCATCCAAGGTATCAGCATAAGCCCAGGAAACCTGGAAAAAAAGTATTGTTGCAAATAAAATAACAAAGAAAGCACTAAAAGCTTTTCTTAAATTCATAAAACGTATTATAGGATACTTTGGGATAAAAGTCAAATATTATAGGGTATTATCTTTGGCGGCGAGGATATCGTTGACTGGCGAGTAGCCAAACGCAATAACCAGCCATAGCAGTCATAAATCCGAAAATACCAAAATACCCGAAAGCTTGCGCCTTCAATGCCCAGGGCTTTAAATATGTTTCGTTATATAAAACATTATAAGCTTTCCTTTGATCTAATATTTGATATGACTTACTCAATTCATCCCCTCTTGCCCTTGCTGCCTCCCTCATCTGTTGTTCGTAATTATCTACCAAAACAGAAGCCCTCTGAACTATTTCATCAGAAATAGGTGGAATTTGTGCCTCAATTGCTTGCCTTGCCTGACTATCATCTCCTCTGGATAATTTATAGAGTTCCGACATTCCCCATCCCCCGCCAAACAAGCCAGTTACCATTATCCCTGCTCCAATAGTCCTGGCAACTTTTTGTTTTAAAGTAAAATCAGGTAAAGTTCTTTCTGCACCCATAATCTGTGAATTATAGGACTTTGATGATATTTTGTCAACCTATAGTGAATTTAGGAGAAATATTTTATTTGTACTTCAAAATGTGAATACGACTTGGGTTAAAGGCTTTTAGCCAAAAAATCTCAACGATGACCATTAGTACTCTTAAGCTAAACACCTTACGATGCTTACACTGAGAGCCTATCAACCCGGTAGTCTTCCGGGGGTCTTAAAGATTCCTAATCTCAGGATCTGCTTCGTGCTTAGATGCTTTCAGCACTTATCAGGAAAGAACGTAGCTACCCGGCGCTGCCATTTTGTGACAACCGGCACACTAGAGGTTCCCTCGTCTCGGTCCTCTCGTACTAGAGACAACTTCCCTCAAGAATCAAAACGCCCATACTGGATAGAGTCCAACCTGTCTCGCGACGGTTTGAACCCAGCTCGCGTACCACTTTAACTGGCGAACAGCCAGACCCTTGGGAC
>Ga0172379_10001728_pt1 | contig 42056 bp, 32 predicted proteins | sample GrowelOW334metaG_FD_119756 | JGI IMG/M metagenome (GOLD analysis project Ga0172379, IMG submission 119756) | Groundwater microbial communities from an aquifer near a municipal landfill in Southern Ontario, Canada - Groundwater well OW334 metaG | ecosystem: Environmental > Aquatic > Deep... | reverse complement strand
ATCGCGCCGCCATAGATCCGGTTAGCCACGACCATGGAATAGCTCATCATCTGCTTGCAGATTTTTGAGCCTGGAGCGTCTTGGTGGTGAGCGAAGTCAAATATGCTTCGCAGTGACATGGAGGTGGCGAACCCTTTGGACCAATCTTGCGGGCCTGTGTGTCCGTCCATTATCCTGGGCAGGGGAAGCTGCCAAGTTTGCCAGTTGTCTTTTTCGCCCTGGTAGAGCATGGCCTGGCCGCAACCCATATCACCGGATGGATTCCAAATCAGTTCGGGAATCTCAAGTTTCTCGCATTCTCGCTTGAGGCTTTCCAATATTCGCGCCTCGTGGCTGTGCAAGATATTCCCCATGAATTCAAGGAACTCTGGATGGAGATGTAAAAGGAACGAAGCCGAGGCATTGTCGAATTTCAGCATATACCTGGCCGGAACTTCCTGCGTGCGCATCAGGTGGTTCAACATGTCTACCCCCTTTACACCGGAGCCTGAGCTTCTTTCATGTAGACTGGCTGGCCCTCGCCCCACTGCCCGCAATACATGGCCGAACCAGTGCAGCTTGAGTGCGCGAAAGCATGATCAGCTTTGCCTCCCAAGCCATAGCCAATGGGCTTGCCTGGGTAGATGGGCTGCTTGCAGATAGCGCACAGGGTGCTGTGCTTGTGCAGGTAGTCCTCGGTGCACTTGACACACATGGGCGAACTCCTAAGTTCGCATTTTACGCCCAAGACCATGACTGTGAGCAAATGCTCAGTGGTGCCGTGTTCGCAGGCCACTTGTTTTACCCACCCAGAGCCTTGAATGCGTCCGGTAAATGAGGTCAGATGAGGCCTCGGTTTTTTGGAGCGGAACAGGTTTGCGATTGTGTCAAAGAGCCACATGCCTTCCTCCTTGTTTAGACCCAAAACTTTGCTGGCCAAATGTTATATGAAATAGGGTTAGGGTGCAACTGGCTAAGCAGGTAAGGGTATTTACAAAAATTGCAGCTTGAGCTATCCTCGCACAGCATCACCGCCCCGGGCGGGACCCCGTCGTTATCTACCTCAAATCGAGGCGGGGCATCAAACTCAGACAAAGGAGCGTCGGCATGCACGAGATTGAATACCAGGATTTGAATGATCTTCAGATCAAGGCACTGACCAAGGCTGCGCAGGTTCTGCGTTATGCCTATGATCCGTATTCTGGCTTTTCCGTTGGAGCGGCTTTGGCCACGCCAGAGAGCAAGGTCTTTTGCGGAGTGAATGTGGCCAATGCTGCTTCGGGCTCCACAATCTGCGCTGAGCGCGGAGCCATTCTCCATGCCTATGCCCATGGCCACCGCAAGTTCAAGTATCTGGCCATCATCGGCCAGGGCAAGGACTCCAATACCACAGAGGTCACCGAGCCATGCGGCGCTTGTTGCCAGATGCTTCACGAAGCCCAGATCATCTCTGGCAATGAAATCATCTTCATTCTCTCCACGACCAAAAAGGACAAGATTGTCCTGGCTACGCTCAAGGACTTTTTCCCTCATGGTTTCGGCCCTGACAAGCTCGGCGTGGATATCTCCAAGTTCCGCGAGGAACGACTCATCCCGGACAAATAAGTCCGGTTTTTTAAAACGCAAAAATCGCCTTTCGGCGATTCTGCTCTGGCGGAGAGAGAGGGATTCGAACCCTCGCGGGGCTTGTGACCCCCTAGGAGATTAGCAATCTCCCCCCTTCAGCCTCTTGGGTACCTCTCCGTGACTATTTGATTTACGGGCTCAATAATAACCTTTTAGCGCGGTTTAGGCAATAATTTAGACCAGGCCACCAAAAAACTCCCGTAAGGGAGCCTTTTGATGGCGGAGAGGGTGAGATTCGAACTCACGGTGACCTTTCGGCCACGCCGGATTTCAAGTCCGGTGCATTCGACCACTCTGCCACCTCTCCATATTTAATTTTCGGTGTCAGTTTAGCCCAATAGCCTATATATGTCGAGTACTTGGGTTAGACGCGAGCTTAGTATATAATGTAGGCATATGGCATATTCGCCTGAGACTTTACGAGAATTGGCCGAGGCTCAGAACATTTTCGTCTGGGAAACACCTGAATTTGAGTATCATGTCAGATCGCCTTATTGGTATCTTATTGTAAGCATCATAGCCCTAGCTTGCGTAGCATATGGGGTTTGGGCCAATAATTATTTGTTTGCCTTGATTATCGTATTAATCGCAGTAATTTTAATGTTCGCTGGGCATGATGAGCCGCGTAAAGTCCTGGTACAAATCGGCCACAATGGAGTGGTAGTAGACGGTAAATTCGTTGAATTTGATAAATTGGCCAATTTTTCCATCATTTATCAGCCTCCCCTGACAAAGATTCTATATATTGAACGCAAGCTTTCGGCCAACACGAGGTATAAATTGATGATTGAGGACCAGGATCCCATCGCCGTCCGAAGCCATTTATTGAGATATTTGCCCGAAAATCTGGCCTTGCGCGATGAGCATTTTTCTGATATCCTTGGGCGGCTCCTTAAGATATAAAACAAAGAGCAAAGTTCAAAAAGCAAAATGACGGTATCCCTTTGGGATGTTTTATATAATGATAAACGCCGAAGGCTACAAACATTTTGCATTTTGCTCTTTGAATTTTGAATTGAATTATGCGGCCGTAGCTCAGCTGGATAGAGCGCCTCCCTGCGAAGGAGGAGGTCAGACGTTCGAATCGTCTCGGTCGCACCATCAAAAGACTCCCTTTCGGGAGTTTTTTGATTTGCACCAATTGAACGCTCAGACTCGTATTAAGAATACGCTCAAACACAGGGGAACTGTGCTCAAGCGAGCGATAGCAAAGAGTTTTGCCGAAAATTCGGTGATACAAGCATGAATCACTGAGTTTCGGCGATGCAAAAATATCTTGTATCGCTGTTTTCATTAATTCATGTTTAATAATGAACTATGACCAAAGGCAAAAAAATACTTGTCATAACCTCTCTGGCCGCTGCTCTTGGAGTTGGCGCCTTGGGAGCGGGTACGGCATTGGCAGCGCAAAATACAACATCACGTCCAAACTTAATGTCTGGGCTGGTGACAGCTATTGCGCAAAAGTTTAATTTATCGCCCAGCGATGTGCAGGCAGTTGTTGATCAGCAACGCCAGCAAGCCGTTGACCAAAGGAACAAAAACGCTCAACAGCGTTTTACGGATCTTCTCGCAAAGGCCGTAAAAGACAATAAGCTCACGCAAGCTCAGGCTGATTTGATCACAGCTAAGCAAGCCGAGGTCCAGGCCTTTGAAACTAGTTTGCAGGGTAAGAGCGCAGCTGATCGCCAGAGCGCCATGAAGACTGAAATCGATTCCTTAAAAGCATGGGCAACGACTAATAAGATCCCTCAGCAATATCTGATGTACGGCCGCATCGGCCTTAGGGATCCAGGGATGTTTGTGGGCAAGATGATGCGTGGGGGTTGGGGATTGGGCCGCGGCATGATGACTGCACCTCAGGCAAAGTAAAAATTTAATTGTAATCATAAAGCTCCGCTAACACGGGGCTTTTAGTTTGAATAAAATAAAAAACCCAGACACTGAGTTCGAATTTTTGTTTGGTTTGTGTCTGGGTGTTTGAGTCTAGTAGGGGGACTTGGATTCGGAGCTAGGCTGCGGCCTGAATGCTAGCGGAATCGCGGGTCAGCAAATCCATCCAGGCAGCGTGGTTGGCCTTGCGGTACCCATTATAGAAAAGCGCACAGTCATCCATCAAACTCTTGATGTTGACCAGGTTCTCGACATTGCATCTCCGCCTACTGACCATATCCAACCGTTGGTGCAGGATGTAGAACATGAGCGGCAGAGTATCCACCCTTGGGTCCTCAGGCGCGCACTCCAGAGTACGTATCATGCTCATCAACTGTACTGTGGTTTCTGGATTTTTTCCGAAAAACGACATGCACTTGTTTAGGAGTGCTTGCGTGGCTTGTCGGATGTGGCGGCCGTTGCGGCTGGCCAAGGCGTCTCCAAGGCAGAGCAGCGAGAGTTGCGTAGCTTTCATGGTTTGCCCCCTTTGGTGTCTGAGTGTGAGAAAGGTTCGAACTTGGCCCTATTTTACTGTGATTTTAGCTAATGAACAAAGATTGGATGTGGATAACTATTACGCACAACCCTTAACGCTGAACCCTTAACCCGGAACGCTGAACGCTGAACCTTGACTGTCGTTGAAATATTTGTTACGTTGATTCGGTCTAAAGAAGGAGGCTGAGATGAAGAATCGCACATTGATTTCTCTAATTGGATCCATTGCTTTCTTGCCAATCGGAGTCGTAGCCTGCAGCTCGGATACATCCAGCGGCAAGCAGCCCGCCAACATTCCTGCTGACAGCGGTCTTGATACAAACAGCCAGGCTGACAGCAACCCGGCTGAAACAGGTCCAGCCGACGTTTTGCTTGATGAGAGCAGCTCCAAGGACAGCACTACTGCTGACAGCGACTCCGAGGACAGCGGCCCTACTGACAGTGCACCCAGTGACGCCTCTCAAACGGATGTGTCCAATGAGGTGGTCGAAGAGGCGTCGATTTGTCCAAGCTGTGATGATCTGCTCACCTGGGATACCGACAAGCCGGATAACAGCACCTTTGGCGTGCTAAGCACGGGTAGCCCCGTTAGCGATACGTACGCCATACAAATTCTCAGTACGTGCACAGGGTGGGACTACTTTGAAGGCCATAAGGGCGGGACAGGTGATACCCTGGAGATTACCTCGTGCAATAAAGGCATTGTGTTGATCTGGGCATACAATATGTTCATGCGCATCCAGCTTTCTCAGGGGTGGACAGGAACGACAAGCGAGAAGATAGCTATTGGATCAACCTACCAGGACTTCATCCAGGCGTATCCAGGATGTCTTGCGTATCCGAGCGATGCGAGTCCACAAGATGTACAGGTGGCAGGCTGCTCGAACGGAACTGCATTTTTCACCAATGGTTTACTCGTAAGCCTCCGTAATATCTACTGACGCACCTAGACTTCGCACTCGGCGCTGAGATAACCTCAGCGCTCTTTTTTTACCCTTAAAACGCGGTGGATTGGCAGGCGTTGTACGTTGGACGAAGTACGTTGTACGATGTGTCTATGCTTTCCTGGACTGATCCGGTTTCATATATACACGGCTTAACCGCCCAACAGCGGCGTGTTTTAAAACAGCTTGAGGTTGAGACGGTCGGGGACTTAGTGTCAGTCATCCCGCGGCGCTATGACGACTATTCCAACTTGGTCACGATCGCGAATCTGCCGGCAGGCGAGCCTGTGACTGTTAAAGTAAAAATAAAACAGCTTAAAAAACTTCCCACATTCCGCAAGCGCTTGGTCATTATTCGCGGCCTGCTGGAAGATGAGACTGGCGCCGTGGCTGTCACTTGGTTCAACCAGCCCTGGATGCTGGAACAGCTCAAGCCCGGGGATGAGATCTATGTTTCAGGCACGGTCAAATACAGCTCGCGCTTTGGTCGCAGTTTCAATAGCCCGATTTGGGAACCAGCCACGCAAGAGACTTTGGCCGCAGGCAATATCGCGCCGGTCTATCCGCTGATGGGCCAAGTCACGCAAAAAACTTTGCGCAAAATCATGCGCGCTGTGATCGATGATCTGAATGATGCGCCAGATTACATGCCAGCCGATATCTTGCGGCAAAATAGCCTGCCCAGTCTGCTTGAGGCCATGCGCATGGTCCACCGGCCTGAGACTTTGGAGCAAGCAGAACAAGGGCGCAAGCGCTTGGCTTTTGACGAGGTTTTGCTTTATCAGCTTGCTTTGCGCATGGCCCGCCATAAAGCGGATTTAGGCGGCGCGCCAGTCATCAGATTCGATGAACAGTTTGCCAAAGCTTTTTCCAAAGGTTTGCCGTTTGAGCTTACGCCAGACCAGAAAAAAGCTGTTTGGTCTGTGCTTCAAGACATGGAGCATGCGCGCCCCATGCGGCGTTTGCTGCAAGGCGATGTAGGCTCTGGCAAAACCGCAGTGGCTGCTTTTTGCGCAGCCGCTGTCAGCCGCGCCGGTTTATCAGCCGCGTTTATGGCGCCAACCGAAATCTTGGCCAAACAGCATGCGCAGACCTTGGAAAGATTTTTAACGCCGCATCACATTCCAGTCATGCTCATGACTTCGTCCACGCGCTATCTCGCAGAAGGCGGAGAACAGGTCAAGCTGACACCCAGCACTGCAAAAGACCGGCTGGCTCAGGGCAGAGTCGTGGTTGTCGGCACCCACGCGTTGCTTGAACGCGGCCAATGTTCGCCTGATTTGGGCTTGGTCATCGTGGACGAGCAGCACCGCTTTGGCGTGGCCCAGCGCGAAGCCCTCACAGTCCTTGAACGCCCGGACCATCTTATCCCGCATTTGCTTTCCATGAGCGCAACGCCCATACCCAGATCACTGGCCCTGACGTTTTTAGGCGACTTGGACGTATCTATTATCCGCAACAAGCCTGCTGGGCGCTTGCCGATCACCACGCGGGTTTTGGTCGGGGATGTGGGCCGGAACATGGCTTACCAATCCATCTTGGACGCGGCCAGCAGGGGAGAACAGGCTTTTATTGTCTGCCCGCTGATTGACCCGTCCGATACTTTGGGCGCAAAAAGCGTGGAAGAGGAACTGAGCCGCTTAAAAGCCGGGCCTTTAAAGCAGCTCAAACTGGCGGCTTTGCATGGGCGCATGAATGCGGCTGAGAAAGACCAGGTCATGAGTGATTTTAAAGAACGTAATTCTGATGTGTTGATCGCTACCACGGTCGTTGAGGTCGGCGTGGATATCCCGAATGCCACAATCATGATTATTGAGAGTGCTGAACGTTTTGGTTTGGCCCAACTCCACCAGCTCCGTGGCCGCATTGGCCGTTCAGATAAACCTTGCACCTGCTTTTTGATTGCTACTGATGAAGATGCCCAGCTTTCGCGCCTCCGCGTCTTGGAAAAGACCAACGACGGCTTCATTGTCGCGGAAGAGGATTTGAAGATGCGCGGCCAAGGCAATGTTTTGGGCCTGCAACAAAGCGGCCGCAATATTTTTCAATATGTGAATCCGGATGATACAGATACCATGACCAAGGCCCGTGACACAGCCATCGAACTCATGAAAAAAGATCCAATACTCGAGGGATATCCCCAGCTGCGCGACAAGGCAATAGCTCTGCGCGACACAGCGCATGGGGAATAGATTACCCGAGCGCCTCCCTGATATTTTTGCATTGTACCAACTTGATGTTTTTTATTGCGTCCGCGTTTTTTAAGGTCGGGCAGACCACAGTCTCAAAGCCCATGCGCGCGATTTCTTTGATGCGCAGTTCAGGCAAAGCGACCGGACGTAGTTCGCCAGTCAAACCAATCTCGCCAAAGTATGCTGTTTTAGGATCCAGCGTCTTCTTATTTACAGCACTCGCTATTGCAGCGGCCAAAGCCAAGTCAGCGCCTGGGTCACGCACGTCTATGCCGCCCGTGGCATTGGCATACACGTCTTTGTCATACACGGCAATGCCAGCATGGCGCGTCAAAACAGCGAGCAGCATGCCAAGGCGTGTGTTATCCAAACCATTGCCGCGGCGCACTGGCGCGCTATAACCAGCCGGGGACACCAGCGCCTGGAGCTCTACCAGCATGGGTCTGCGGCCTTCCAGCACGCAACCGATAGCAGAGCCTGGCGCTGCTTGCGGCCTGTCAGTCAAAAGCGCCATGGAAGGGTCTTGCACGACCTGCAGGCCTTTTTCATCCATGTCCATCAATACCGTCTCATCAGTTGATCCAAAGCGATTTTTAATGGCGCGCAAAATCCTGAAGCGGTGCAGCCTGTCGCCTTCAAGCGAAAGCACGACATCAACCACATGCTCCAGAGCTCTTGGCCCGGCAATGTCACCGTCTTTTGTGACTTGGCCGACCAGGATGATGGGCACGTCTGTCTTTTTCGCGCACTGAGTGAGTTGGGCCGCGCAAGCGCGCACCTGGGAAATGCCGCCCGATTCGCCGGTGGCAGCATCAGTGCTGACGGATTGAACTGAATCAATGATTGTCAGGTCTGGTTTTTGCGCATTGATCGTAGCGCAGATTGTCTCAACCCGCGTGTCATCAATAAAATCAATTTTGTCTGCTGCTGCGCCCAAGCGCTTTAACCTCAAAGCCACTTGGCTAGGGGATTCTTCGCCGCAAACATATAAAATATTTTTGCCTTTAGCAGCCATGTCAAGTGCGGCTTGCGAGAGCAGAGTGGATTTGCCCATGCCTGGTTCGCCAGCCAACAAAATCGCCGCACCTTTCGTAAGACCGCCGCCCAAAACAGAATCCAAAGCCAAATTGCCTGATGGTACGGATAAAGAGACCCCAGCTTGGAATAGTTGCGCCAGATCTTTTACTTTTGCCGGCGCAACTTGTTCGTCTTGTTCGACGTTGTACGTTGTACGTTGTACGAGGGGGGTCTTCGAGATTGTCCCCCAAGACCCGCAGCTTTCGCATCGGCCAGACCATTTAGGGGACTGGGCATCGCACTTGGAACACACATGGACAGCCGTGATTTTTGACATACTGAACCAAGCTTAGCTCTTGGTTAAGGGAATGACAACAATTAAGGAGTTGGGGCAGTCGGAGTGTCATTCAAATTTAAACAACAGCGGAATCCATTAATATAATCGCGCCAACCGTCGCCCCCTCCATGGCCCCCGCCTGAAGTGAAGGTGCAAGTTGGTTTACCGTTTATTGAGGCAAGGTGGGGAATTGGGCTCCAATCAAATCCTGCCCAGACATAAGCCCTAGGCGTTACAGGCAGCGCCACTCTCTGATCCACTGTCAATTGGCTATATTCGTCTTTAACCGTCATTTCAGCCACGTTGCCTGACATATCAAAAACCCCTTCAGCTGTAACGCAGCCAACACGTGTTCCGCTGGGCTCAGAACCGTCAAACTTTTTTATCTCAGCCGTGAAATTGTTATAACTTTCTAGATATTTAGAATCAGATAAGCGAGGATTCAATGGGTTTAAGATGCTGTACTCTTTATTGCGTTTGGTCGGATACTTCCCATTGAAAGGTTGGATTACGTGTTCATAACCTTGCCAACCTAATGGCATGGTTGAATCATAATTGCATGGAGCTGGCGGTTTGCCTGTTTTTGCGGTTACGCCCATGTTCAAGGTCTGTCCTTGGATGACTTGGGTTTTGCCCGCGTCTTTAATTTGACCCTCAATATAATCAGGACCATAGCCATAAGTATTCGTACCATTCGGACCAAGGCAGGCGCGAACCCACTCGCTGTAGGTGCATAGTCTCTTCCCGCGATCCTGACAATACCATTCAGCTTCCCATTCGTTCGCTCCGCGAATTGGTTTTACGCAATTTTCATTCGGTTTTACGCATTTTTTATTTGGTGCTTCAAAGCGGTCTATGCAAAAAGAGGAAGGGTTTTTGTCTTTTGCCGGTATCTTGTACGATTCGCTATGCTTAATAGTGATCATGTCAGGCGGGCACAAGCCTTGGGCTATATAGCCTTGGACATTTTGCACTATTTTTCCGTCTTCAGCCGTAGCTGATTGTTGGACCATTTGGGTGGCCTGCATAGGATCAGCCGGTGTATCCTTGCGTTCAACAATATCTATTTGTAGGGGTTTAAAAACAGATGTTTGTGGATTTATGTTCGCGAGAATGACTACTGCGCCAAAGGTGACTCCTAGGCCGATGAGCGCATCCTTGATGATTTCTTTGCCTTCGCGGACTTTGGCTCCGGTTGAGGACATGATGTAAAGGAAGCCGCCATAAATTATCATCACGGCCGCGGCAATGAGAGTGAGGGCAAGCAAATATTTCTGAAATCCTACAATGTAGATGGCCAAGTAGGGGACGATAATTTTATTGTCCTTGGTCTCAAACTTTGTGGGGAAGCTCACGCCAGGAATCGGCACACCTAGTTCCATTTTTATGTCTATGGTATTTGCGGGTGCCGCAGCTATGGTTGATGTCGTGAATTGGGCCAGATCTGCTTTGCCAAGATTGGACACGATTGCTGGTTCGTTAGGACATGTGCCGCTTGCACCAGTACTGACCTTTGAACATTTGCTATTTTCAAGTTGTTCGCATTCCACTTCGGTCTTATATACGGAGAGCATGCCATTTAAGGTTTTCTGGACAGTATCGCAAGGTTTGCCTTGAGGAGTCAGGACGCAAAATTCTGGTTTGCCCATGGCATTGCACCTGCAGCAATCAAAACCAACGGGTGGCGCTGCAAATGCCATTGAGACCGGGCTAAGTATCAAGCAAGATGCAATCAGGAATGAGGAAAGATAGAAGATTCTCATACTATTGTAAAACAGACGGATCACTTTTGCATTTTTGGAAAAGGTCGTGCTTGATGAACATGGTACCTGTTTTATAGGTACATTTTTTCCCGGTCATGTACGTGCAAAAAATTAAATTTGGATCAGTCTCAAAACCGGCATTGTAGTTGAAGTTTTTGTAAAAAGCAGGATGTAGCATCATAGCCTCAGCACTTCCTTTGGCTGACATGAGGTCGGCTATGGAAAAACACTTGCCATGGAGTACCGTGCCTGTAACCCGTTTGCCGTCCTTAACGCATTTGTTGCCCATGGTGAAAGTGGCACCATGTCCGAAGCCATGGGTGAAACGAGGATCAAGGCCAAGTGTATCGTCTCCTGCAGCAATAGCCGCTTGGATTTGCGCTTGTCCATGGGGATCGTCGTTATTGATTGCTTGTTGGGCCACGGCCATACAACTTTTCTTGATATCTTCAGCTGAGGTGCTGTTGCGGCAAGCCTCTCCAGGATAGTCGGCTGTTTTGAAACCAGCTGCTGCGCCTGAATTTTTTGTATTGAGCTGAATAAACTTATGCCGTGATGCTTGGACCGGCCAATAAATCCTTACGTCTTCGTCGTGGGATATGCCTTTTAGGTTCCCGCCTGACTCTGACATGACAACAGCCCACACGATACACGGGTCTGGATAGTTCATATCTTTAGCCACTGCCAGGGCGGCTCTGACCGTATCATTGCTGGAAGGAACTGTTGTCTGGCCTGTGATTTCTTTATACTCAGTGTCAGAGACATAGGTCATTTCCACTCGTTTGACCAGATAGAGCTGCAGGGCATCCATGCGCACTGTGCTTGGGTTCAAGTTGATGAGAATCACATACGAACCAGCGATAATGGCCACGCCCACCAGTGCATCAATTATATATTTTTTTCCGGCTGTCACTTTTGCGCCGGTAGCTGAAACAATATATAAGAATCCGCCGTAAACAATCATTAGCGCGGCGGCCACCAGCCCCAGGCCCATGAGCAGTTTTTGGAAAGCAATGATATATTGCGCCAAGTAAGGGACTACTACCTTGCCGTCGCTGACATAAGCGGGCGTGAAACTTAATCCGGGGATGCTGATGTTGAGATTGGGCAGTGCTGGATCAAAATCAGACGCGGACGCCGCGGGTGTTGTGGCGGCAACAGGGGGCAGTTTAAAGGCCAGGACATTTATTGGATCATTCTTGCATACGCCGCCATCCGCTACTTTTTTGCAGCTCGCTTGGTTGCTTTCCAGTTCGCATTCAGCTGATTTGAGGTCAGGGTTCCCGGCAGTATAGAGCTTATTGCAATCAATAGCTTCTTTGTTGATGCAGACTTCGCCGGACGTCTCTGGTATTTTACAGCGGCAGCAGGCAGCCTCAGCTGAAGGTGCGTTCCAAAGCGCAAAAGCCGCGATAAGAGCGGCTGTTGAAAAAAATAAAGGGGAAAAATGTTTTAGCTTCATTTTATATACGGCCTTAATGCATCAAACACTCGGGTGCCGGATGCATCTTGGGCTGAAATGGCTTGGGATACGACAAACAAGAAAGGCGCAGTATCAATGCCATCGCCTTTGGATATGGCAATGGCTTGGCGCAGCGTGTTCCGTACGCTCTGGTCGCGGCGGCAGGTTTCCAGGCCCTGCATTTCTGAGTTCGACAATTGCGACAGGATGCTATCAATGCTCCAATTGTCCAGCGCCGTGCTCGTGAAGCTTCCCAGCAAATAGCGCATTTTCCAAAATGGATCAAGAAATCTGGAACACTCAGACAGCACGGCTGCTTCAAAGGATGGGTTGCGGTCTTCGGTAGAGGAGGGGAGGTCGCGCCAGACAAGCCTTATGCCGCGATACGCCCGCAACTTCGGCTCAAGCTCTTTGAAAAGTTTGTTTGATTTTGGGTTGGCATAGTCCCCGAAAAAGATCACGCCGGCCGTAGAAGTGGGCGAGCCGAAAATAAAAGCATCAGTCGGTGTAATCGCAGGTGGCTTGATTGTATTGTAAGGCACGTGTTTGGGTTTGATTTCTTCCAAAACCGCTTGAGGCGGCAATCCAGCTTGGTAAGTATCGCGTTTTACGCGATAGAATTTGTATCCGGCCGAAGCCAACAGGGCCACCACTGCAACCATCAGGATCAAGGCCGAAATTTTTTGAAGATTCAGTTTCATATCTATTCTTTCAGTTTATAACTATAAAATCTTCCGGTCTCGCTGTCAGTAAAGAGAAGGGTTTTTTTGTCTGTGCTTAATTGCGGGCTGGCAACCGGGTGATTCTGGTCAGGTGTGCTTATTTTTTTGGAGATTCCGGTTGAAAGATCCACTAAAAAAATATCGTCAGGTACGCTTGAAAAATCTTTTTCGCTATAGCCTGCGCCAGGCGGCAAAGCAACCGGGACTGCGCAATACAATTTTTGTTCAGAAGCCCATACGCATTTGTCAGCCCAAGTATTGATGTTCAGCTTGCGGCGGCTTTGGCCGATTTCGTTGGCTGACATGTCCGTGACCCACAGCATGGGTTTCAATTGATCGCGTTCATGGTAAACGCTATACAGGAGCTGTTTGCCGGTTGGAGACCAGCTGGGCATGAAGCCTCGGCCAGGCACATTCAAGTTTGTGAAATTCTCATGGTTTTTGCCGAGCAAGATGATTTCTTCGGCTCCTTCAGGCTGGGGCGAGCCTGTTTTTGAAAAACCCACGATTTGTCCGCTGGGCGACCAGCTGGGAATCACCAAGTTGCCGTTGTTTCCAAGGTGGTAGATGGCAGTCGCCTCATTGCCATCAGCGTTTGCAGTGACCAGGAAACGATTGTTTTCATCCATGCCCATGCTCTTGGCCTCTATCTGGCTGCCTTGCGGAGAAAATTCAAAATCCTGCCAGTGCTGAGGCAGGGTGGTTTGGCGCTTATCATCAAAGTTATAGTAAATATTGCTGCCATCAGGGAATTCTAAAATGGCTTCATTGTTGGTTTTGGACCAGTCCACGTTCTGCACATTAAAGAACTGCTTGTCCGAAAGCGTAGTAACTGTCCCATCCGGGTTCATCTTATAAAAAATACCATCATCCGGGCTGTAAAAACGCGAAGCCCCACTATTGTTCAAACTCAAGCCTTGGGTGACTGCATCTTTTAGCAGAGTTACATCAGCTTGAGCGCCAGCGGCCCCAGTTTCGCCATAGGCGACATTCTCGCCCAAGCTGCCCTCGCCAGCAGGCAAAGTCTGCGGCTCTTCTGTTCTTTGGCCTGCGCCCTGCAGTGCGCCCCCAGCGCCAGTCGGAGTTTCGACCGCAATCTGCTCGGCTTTGGGCTTGAAAAAGAAATAGTACAGGCCATAGCCAGCGCCCGTGGTAAACACGACAAAAAATGCAATGAAAAGTATTTTTTTACCTCTTTCCGAAATGTGCAACATACGCCGGTTATTATACCTGGATTTTCTAGGTTAAAGAAGTGGAGAAATGGCGCCGCTGATCATTACGGCTACGAGCGCAATCAGGATCACTAAAACCGTTAAAATCAGCAATATGGCGCCAAGAATTAGAAAGTCTAAAAATAAATAAGCTGCATCTTCGTAGACCTCTGTGCGCGGAATCCATTTGACCTGGAAAGTGTATTTATTGATCATCTGGAGGTTTGCCGTAACCAGCCACAATAAGGCAGGGTAAACTGCCTCAGATGAAAGAAGTTCGGCGGCATTAATCATTCGCCATATCATCTGAAGATTTTTTTGCATTTTTTGCACATTGTGAATATGCGTCTGCATTGAGACTTTTTGTTGATCTTGGTTTTGGCGTCGCCTAAGCTGCATTTGCTGGGCCATGGTCCAGGCCGCAAGTTTTTCAAAATCTCCGCGCGCGCCTTGGGTTTCGCCTGGTTCTAAAGTCTCCTCAGCCTCTTCGGCTTCTTCTATTTCTTCGGCCGTCGTATAAGCTGGAGTCTCTTCATATTCCGGGGCTTCGTAGCCTTCGTCCATGCCTGGGATGCCTGTTTCTTCGCCTAGAGACATTCTTTGGGCGCGCCTAGCTTGCTGCTGGTTAGCGTTCATTTTTTGGATGGCCTCCAGGTCGCTCTCCATTGCTCCGCCGCCATCCTTGGTTTCCAAGTCCAAATCCGGGCCAGAAGAGTAAGCGCTGGCTCCAAGCGGATTCTGGGAATCCAAAAGTACAGGCGTGCTTGTGCCAAGCCCATGCTCGCCCATGACTTGGGCTCTTTGATCGCTTGGCCCGGCTTTGCGCCGCGCCCTGTATTGTTGCGCGCCAAGGTTGACCATGCGTTCAATCGGCAGAACAGATCCAGGTTTGATGTTGAATGGCGTCCCTGGCGGCATCCTGCGCGCGGGCGGGGGAGTCGATTCTGGACCGCCATTCGCCATTCGCTCTTCGCCATTCGCAAGACCCGCATCGCCCACAGGACCCTGAGAACCATCTAGCTGCTGACCCATTTCGCCAGGCGTCTGAGCTCGCGTGCCTCGAATCTCTGGCGACTTGAATGCTTCGCGTTGCGTCTTTCGCGTTTGTTGGATGGTGGGGGCTGCGAATGCGGCTCCAATTGATCCAGCTTGTTGCCCTGGGATTTTGGTCTGGCTTGTCTGTGTGATTATTTTTTGGGGCGTGACTTGCGCGGGCGTAATCTTCTGTGTTTGGCGGGTTGAGATATTAGCCTGAACCTCTCCTCCTTGTGCGCCTGGTTGTTCCACTCTTCTTTTTGATGTAGCTTGGATATTACCTAAACCGCGCTCGCCTGTAGTTTGGCTGGGTGTTAAGGGTCTGACTGATGTCTGCGTCGAGCCGGGAGTTGATGTTTGGGCTGGCCGTTGAGCAGGCTGAGCTGGGCTTGATGGGGGAGGCGGTGGCGTGAATGATTGCGATGCTGGTACTGGTGTCGGACTTGGTGTCTGAGCAGACGGCTGTGAAGCTTGAACCGGTCTGGCTACAGGAGCCGGAGTCGTAGCAGGAGTCGGCGCAAACGACTGTTCAACTGGCCGTACAGTTGGTGCATTTCGCACTGTGGTTGATGTTTCAGGCTCATTTGTCCCAATCGGTTCAGCCGATGTCTGCGTTGCTTGAGGCTGGTCTTTAGGACTTGTTATCTTTTTATCTTCTCCTCTTTTTATCTTCTCCTCTTTTGCCCGTGGAGCAAACCCCATGGCCGCACCCAAAGCAGCTCCCAGATTTTTTTCAACCGGCTGATCGCTCGTTCCGGTTTTAGCTGATTCCCTGAACCTGCGGCCAAACTGCATCTTGAACTTCCTGAAGTCATTGGGCTCCATCTTTTTTAAAGCCTCAGCCGCATTCCAAGCATTGTCAGCCAACAAAAAATCATTCGGCGCAATCGCATCAAGATTCAGATTCCGTCTGATTTCGTACAGTTGATCCTTGTTCAAGCCCGAGTTCTGCAAAATCCTAATCGCCTCAGTGGGATTTTTCGCATCCACGAAGTTTTTTATCGGATTAGGTGCTGAAGGTGCGTCGGGCATAAACTGTTTTTATTTGACTCTCAGTTTATCATTCGTGGCCGAGATCGTGATGTTGTTCTTTTTATGGTTCTGTATCAGGAACTTGCTGACGGCTGAAGTGATTTCCCGTTCAACCAAACGCCGGATGGCGCGTGCGCCTTCTTCGGGTGGCATATTCTGCCTCATGAGCCAGTCGCGCACAGAATCTGAAATTTCGCAGGAAACTTTTTGCATATTCATGAGGCGCTGACGCATTTCATCAAGCTCGCGTTCCAAAATTGACCTCAAATCCTGTTCAGTCAAAGGATTGAATACGATGATGCGGTCTAAGCGGTTGACCAGCTCTGGCCTGAAGCGGTTTTTAATATCTTCCTGGATTACATCGCCTAATTTGTTTGATGCGCCAAAGCCCATGCCTTTGCGGCCCAGACTTTCGGAACCTGCGTTTGAAGTTAAAATAATGTAGGTATTGCGGAAAGAGACGGTTCGGCCTGTCGCATCAGTGAGTATGCCGTCTTCCAGGACTTGGAGCAGGGTGTGTAATACGTCTGCGTGCGCTTTTTCGAATTCATCAAAACAAATCACCGAGTGCGGGCGCTTGCGGATTGAATCTGAGAGTTTGGCGCTTTCGCGATAGCCCACATAGCCGGCAGGGGAGCCGATGAGCTTGGAAATGGAGTGAGCTTCGGAAAACTCAGACATATCTAATTTAAGCAAAGCATCTTCGCGCCCAAAAAGCTCAAGTGCAATCGTGCGCGCCAGCTCGGTTTTGCCAGTGCCAGACGGGCCAATGAACATCATGGCCGCCTTGGGTCGTCGTTGAGAGTGGAGGCCTATGCGCGCGCGGCGGATCAAATCCGCCACAGCTTGAATTTGTTCGGGCTGTCCCATTATTTTCTGCGAAAGCCTTTCTTCCAGCCCGGCCAGACGCTTGCGCTCAGACGCTAAAATAACAGATAGAGGCACATGGGACATGCGCGCCACAACATTGGCCACGTCCTCGGGGTTGATGATCGGAACGTCGGCTTTAGCTGCTTTATCCAACTCGTCTTCCAGAGTTTGTTTGTCTTTGCTCAATTGTTCGGCCTGAGCCACATCTTTTTCGGCCAAATCCAGATGTTCTTGTTTGAGATGGTCTTCTGAATCCTGCATTTTGGCCTTGATGGCCGCGTCCAAAACAGATAAACGTTCCATTTTATCGCGCGATTGGCGTCTCGCAATCACCGAGGCAGCTGCCTCGTCTATCAAATCAATGGCTTTGTCCGGGAATAAGCGGTCAGTCAAAAACCGTTCAGCCATGTCTACGGCCGAGCGCAATGTCTCGGGGTGGTAAGTCACGCCATGATGCTTAGCATATCGATCCTCAAGCCCTTCCAGCATCTTCAAAGCTGCTTCAGCTGTCGGTTCCTGTATGAGTACGGGCTGGAAACGGCGCTCCAAAGCCGCGTCAGGCTCAATGTGTTTTTTGTATTCGCTCCAAGTGGTCGCGCCAATGCAACGGATTTCCCCGCGCGCCAATGCTGGCTTCAAGATGTTGGCAGCATCCAAAGAACCAGAGGTAGAGCCTGCGCCGACAATGTTATGGATTTCATCAATGAAGAGGATCAGATTCGGATCCTGCTTAGCTTCTTCAACGATTTGTTTAAGCCTAGCTTCAAATTCTCCGCGATACATTGTGCCGGCAACGGTTGAAGCCAAATCCAAAGACAAAAGGCGCATGCCATGCAAAGCATCAGGCACGTCGCCATTAGCCAAGCGTTTGGCTAAACCTTCTACGATTGCAGTTTTGCCCACGCCCGGTTCGCCCAAAAGTACAGGGTTGCACTTTGTGCGGCGAATCAAAATCTCTATCACGCGCTGGATTTCGTCTTCGCGGCCTATCACCGGGTCAAGCTTTTCTGCTGTTTCAGGCTGGGTCAAGTCGCGCGCAAAACTATCAAGTGCCAGCGCGCCTGGGGCTTTGGTAAATGGGCGGGCCGTGTGCCCAGGCAAGGGGCCAAGACCATCTTCTGGCATGATGGACGGTAAAATATCTTCACCGGCTTGCTGACGATCGCTGATTTGGTTCAAAGTCGGGAAATTGGATTCAGACCTGAGCACTGCTTCAACCTGCTCTCTTAAGAAAGCGATGTTGACGCCGGATAGCCTGAAATATTCTTTAATGGGCAGATCGTCTGTCTCAGCAATGGCCGCAACCAGATGTTCAGTGCCGACAAATTTATGTTCGCGTAAGTGGGCAATCACAACTGCTTTTTCAATGATTTTTTTCACGCCCTCAGTCAAGTCCAAGGCCATGATGGTTTTTTTGTCTGTCGGGCTTCCACGGAAATATTCGCTGGCTGTCTTGAAGCTGCAGCCGGATTTCTTGAGTATCTCTCCGCCCAAAGCGCCTTTCTCGTGCAACAAACCCACGATCAAATCGCCTGGCTCCACCAACTCGCGGCCATTGGACACAGCAAAACTTAAAGCTTTTTGCAAAGCTTCTTTAAGATGGCCGGTAAAACGGTTTATCAGGTCGTTGGGGAGGATGGGCATGTCTTTTTTGTCATTTCGACTGGATAGGAGAAATCCCTTGTCTGTCACGCTGATTAATTATCTGGACAAGCGATTTCTCGCAGTCGCTCGAAATGACATCGAGGGGGCGTTCGGGTTGGTAGTGAGTTTACGCTTTAAAGTCAACTGTCGGGACAGCCTTCTCTTCTTCTACTGCTTCAAAGAATTTGTAGGCAGTGAATTTGAGCATGCCGGCAATCATGTTGGTCGGGAAAACCTGAAGCTTGGTGTTGAAGTCGCGCACATTGCCATTGTAAAAGCGGCGGGCGGCCTGGATTTTGTCTTCTGTAGCAGCTAATTCAGTCTGCAATTGCAAAAAGTTTTGGTTAGCTTTTAATTCCGGATAATTTTCGGCAATGGCAAACAAGCTCTTTAATGTGCCGGACAATTGGTTCTCGGCAGCCATCTTGTCGTCTATGCTCCCGGCCTGCATGGCCTTGGAACGCGCTTCAGTCACTTTTTCAAAGACAGAACTCTCGTGCGAAGCATAGCCTTTGACTGTGCTGACCAGGTTAGGGATCAAGTCATGCCTGCGCTTGAGCTGGACATCAATATCAGACCAAGCCTCGTCTGTGCGGTTTTTGGCTGTAATTAGCCCGTTGTAAACAGCTATAATCCAAATTATTACAGCTGCGATGGCAATCAATATTACCCACATCATAATTATGTAAAATTAGGTAATTAATAAGCTAAATAATAGACGAAAAGCTGTTTATGGTCAATAATATAGAACATCAATTTTTTATGCTTGTAGTGAGCAAAGTCGAACTATGAAACCCGAACATTTTTCAGCCTTCAAGGCCTATGACATCCGCGCTACCTCGCCCGAGGTCATAGATACGGCGTTTGCATCCAATTTAGGCACAGCAATCCTGTCGTCCATGAAACCTAAAAAAGTACTTGTAGGGCATGATATGCGCCTTACCTCGCCTGAGCTTGAGGAGGCACTCATAAGCTCACTGACCCAAGGCGGAGCAGATGTCACAAAGATAGGAATGTGCTCGACCTCCATGTTTTATGTGCTCGTGGGCATGGCAAACAAGGCTTTTGACATGGGGATCATGATTACAGCTTCGCACAATCCAGGAATCTACAATGGCTTTAAACTCATCCACGGCGATTGCCTTCCGATCGGCTTAGGCTCAGGCCTTGAAGCAATCAGGGACGCCATGACTGAATCGCCATTTGAACCCCCTCTTGCCAAAGAGGGGCAGGGGAGATCTTCGGAAGACCCCACAGCCCTTGATCGCTACGTTGATTTTGTCCTCCAAAAAGCAGACTTACCCAAAGACATGCCAGATATCAAAGTCTCAATCGATGCTGGTAATGGCATGGCAGGCTTTGTTTTGCCCAAGCTTTTGGAAAAGTGTCCGTGGATCAAGGCCGAAGAGCTTTATTTTCAACCAGACGGTAATTTTCCGAATCATGAGGCTAATCCCTTGAAAGCCGAGACATTGTCAGCCTTGAAGCTCAGCGTGCAAAAATCAGGCGCGGCCTTGGGCGTGGCTTTTGACGGCGATGCAGATCGAGTCGGTTTTGTGGATGAGAGCAGCAACCAGATCATGGGCGATATCCTTACAGCCCTATTCTCAAAGATAGAACTTGCGAAAAATCCAGGCGGCCGCGTCTTGTTTGATGTCAGATCGTCTTGGGCAGTGCCTGAGGCTGTTATCCAGGCCAAGGGAGTGCCTGAGATGTACAAGGTCGGACATGCGTATATCAAGAACGAAATGCACAAGACGGGCGCAGTTTTCGCAGGCGAGGTTTCCATGCACTTTTATTTCTCAGAGCTGTGGAATGTGGAGTGCACGGATTATGCCATGCTCTTGCTCTTAAAAGAGCTGGCTTTGTCCAAAACCAAGCTCAGTGAGCTGTGGAGACCATTGAACAAATATAAGAGCACAGGGGAGATGAACTATAAGGTAAAGGATACAAATATTGTTCTTAAGCAGGTTGAACAATACTATGCATCCAAGGCCAGCAAGGTGATTGATATAGATGGCATCCGTTGCGAATTCGGGGACCCAGCCACTGACCCGCATGCCTGGTGGTTTAATTTGCGCGCCTCCAACACCGAACCGCTCGTCCGTCTAAACATGGAAGCGCAATCAAAAGAAGAGCTCATGCATCATCTGGAGGAACTGAATGTGCTGATAGAGCAGAAAGAGACAATCTAATTACGCACTCTGTCATTCCGAGGGAAGTCGGAGCGACGAGGAATCTTATGCAAGAAATGCTGTCGAGAACCAAGAATCGCTTTGTATACTTAGACAGCATGGTCATAACTGAGATTTCTCGAATCGACTCGTATCCACTTCGTCTCCCTCGAAATGACAAGTGTAACAAAAAAATATGATCGGATTATTTGATTCAGGTGTCGGAGGGCTGACCGTTGTACGCGCCTTGATGCAAGCTGCACCCAAAGTTGATTTTGTGTATTTGGGCGACACGGCGCGCACGCCATATGGCAACAAAAGCCCTGAGATCGTTAAGCAATATGCTATTGAAGATGCTGGTTATGTGATCAACCAAGGCGCCAAGTTGGTGATCGTAGCCTGCAACACAGCGAGCGCGCTTGCGCTGGATGAATTGAAAGCTAAATATCCTAACGTGCCGTTTATCGGTGTGGCCGAACCAGCGGCTCAAGAAGCTGCCCAAAAATCCAAAAAATCAGTCGGTGTGATCGGCACGCGCGCGACCGTGAATTCAGGAATCTATCAATCGCTCATTGAATCGCTCAACCCCAAGCTCAAGGTTCTGCAAAAAGCTTGCCCGCTTTTTGTGCCCTTGGTGGAGGAAGGCTTGGTCAGCGACCAGGTAACTAAGATCATGATCCGTAGATATTTGACTGGCTTGCGCCAGAAAAATGTTGACTCATTGATTCTAGGTTGTACTCATTATCCATTCTTGAAGAACCTGATCCAGCGCTTCATGGGCAAGAAGGTCGCGGTCATAGATTCGGCTCATGCTGTGATCGCCAAGGCCATGCGCGACTACCCGTGGGCTTTCGAAGGCACCTCAACTGGCCAGCAGGTTATTTCGTTCACTGACACCTCAACGCATCTGGATGCCATATCATCCAAATGGCTGGGGAGAAAGGTTGAGGCTACGAAAGCAGAACTAACTTAGTAATGTCATCCTGAGCGGAGTCCTACGGAGTCGAAGGATCTGGACCGTTCTGTGATGCAGACCAAGCCAGATCTTTCGACTTCGTTCGTCGAACTCACTTCGCTCAAGATGACAGAGGGCCGCTGGGGCGACAAACGGCTTTGGACAAAAAGCTCGAAATAAACTAAACTTAAGCTATGATGATTGTATTGATTTTTTTGATTGTCCTGTCGGTTTTGGTGCTTATCCATGAGTTTGGGCATTTTATCGCGGCACGCATCTTTGGCGTAAAAGCCGAGGAGTTTGGCTATGGTTTTCCGCCGAGAATGGTCGGTTTTGTCAAAGACAAGGGAAAGTGGAAAAAAGTCGGGCCCAAAGACGAAACGAGTTATAAAAATACGATTTGGTCAATGAATTGGCTGCCTTTGGGCGGGTTTGTGAGGATCAAGGGTGAGGGCGGGGAAGACAAGGTAGACGATAAAGACGCGTTTCAATCCAAGCCCATTTGGCAACGCATACTCATCTTAGCCGCAGGCGTAGGCATGAACTGGCTCTTGGCCTTTGCTATTTTTGTTTTTATCTTCAACCTCGGCGCTCCAGCCATACTCCAGGACTTGCCCGCTGGCTATGAAGTCAAAGACAAGAGCGTGCGTATCACTAACATTATGGCTGGCGGACCGGCTGATAAAGCTGGTTTGCTGGTTGGCGATCAAGTCATATCCATTGCTGGCGTGACGCCGACAGATTTTGAGCAGGCGCGGACAGAAATAGCGGCTCAGAATGATAAGGCATTTGATGTCAAAGTCCTGCGCGATAATAAAGAGACAGACATTAATGTCCAGCCTGAATTCATCAAAGAGATCAACAAACAAGGTATTGGCGTGGCAATGGCAGATGTAGGCATTGTAAAATTCGGATTCTTCCGTTCGCTCGTTCTTGCTGCCCAGACTGTTTACTCCTATACCAAAGAAGTCTTGTTTGCTTTTGGCGGCATGCTCCGTGACATTATCTTTTTGCGCAAGATAGACCAGGACGTGTCAGGCCCAATCGGCATTGCAGTCATGACCGGCCAAGTGGCAAAACAGGGGATTGTGGCACTTCTGCAATTCGCGGCCATTCTTTCCATCAACCTTGCCGTGGTCAACTTTTTGCCCATCCCGGCTTTGGACGGCGGCCGCGTGCTCTTCCTTATAATCGAGAAAATCCGCCGCAAAGCCGTGGCCCACAAGATCGAGGCCGGCATCCATCAAATTGCATTTATTTCATTGATTATTTTGATTTTGCTCGTCACCATCCGCGACCTCGGCCGCTATGGGGGAGCGATTATAGGTGGATTGAAAAATTTGGTTGGAATGTAACTTGGTTTTAATCCTCTTCGCTTCTCCTTTTTGAATTAATTAGCTCGTCAGCTTACAAAGGATTAGGAAAGGAGACTTTAACGTTTAAAAATATGGCGTTAATGACTACGGGATTTCATTTGCCGTACGACCCAAATTTAAGAGAAAGAGCCCGTGATCTAAGAAAATCGCAGACCAAGTGGGAAAAGAAGCTCTGGTTTGAGTTTTTATCGAATAAAACTCCTCAGTTCTATCGCCAGAAACCGATTGACCATTATATTGCTGATTTTTATTGCCCAAAATTGAAATTGGTAATCGAAATAGACGGTAATCAACATTTGGCTGAGGACAGCATCGAATACGATCGAATTCGTTCTGAGGTTTTGGAGAGTTACTGTCTAAAAATTATTCGTTTTAGTAATAGCGATATAGAAAAAAGTTTTGATTTCGTCTGTTCCTCAATACAGAAAGAACTTGATAAGAAAAGTCTCCCTTATTAAGGGAGAAGCGAAGAGGATTGAATCCCCGTTGCTTTTTCCCATCAAAACCCCTAAACTAAGGGGGAATTATGAAGGACCAATTAGAAGCCCTGCGCTTGGAAATCGGGAAAGAAATCCCCAAAGCCCCTAACAGCCAAGCCCTGGAAGAGCTTGAGATCAAGTATCTCGGCCGCAAAGGCCAGCTTACGGCCATTTTAAAAGGCTTGGGAGTTGTGCCCAATGAACAGAGGCGCGAGCTGGGCGCACTGGCCAATGAGGTCAAGAAATACGGGGAGGACCAAATTGCCAAGCGTCGCCAGGAATTGTCTTTTGAGAAATATTCGCAACTGGCTGAGAACGAAAAGGCAGACATTACTGAGCCGGGCATCAAGCCTCCGCAAGGCCATTTGCATCTGATGACCCAGACCATCCGCGAGATCACGGAGATTTTTGAAAAGATCGGTTTTTACCGCACGCATTACCCAGAAGTGGATTGGGATTGGTTTGCGTTTGAGGCGCTCAACATGCCGCCAGACCATCCGGCGCGCGATGACTGGGAAACTTTTTTCATGGATGCCTTGCCGTCCAAGAAGGGGAAGATTGTTCTTACGCCCCACACATCCAATGCGCAGATCCATGAGCTTGAAAAACATCAGTTTCCAGTACGCATGTTAAACATCGGCAAATGCTATCGCCGCCAATCTGACGCGACGCATGCGCCCATGTTCCATCAATTTGAAGGCTTGCTCGTAGACAAAGGCGTTAACTTGACCCACTTGCGCGGCATTTTGGATTATTTCGCTGAATCGTTTTTCGGCAAAGGCCGCGTCTCGCGCATCCGTCCGCACCACTTCAGATTCACTGAGCCGTCTTTTGAAGTTGATATCTCGTGCGGAGTCTGTGGCGGGACTGGCTTTACCCCACTTTCAGTTCTCCCCTTCTCGAAAAGGGGAGACAAAGAGGGGTCAAAATGCAAAGTCTGCAAGCGCGGCTGGTTGGAAATCGGCGGCGCAGGCATGGTCCACCCCAATGTCCTCAAAGCCTGCGGGGTTGATCCCAAGAAATATTCTGGCTTTGCATTCGGCTGGGGCATTGAGCGCGTGGCCATGATGAAAGAGGGTACTAAGCTGGATGATATCCGTATCCTGTACCAGAACGACGTAAGATTCCTTAAGCAATTTTAATGACCTTCATTCCGTCATCCTGAACTCGTTTCAGGATCTCGATACATATGAACCCAACCACTGAAGATAAAATTGAGCCATACTTAGAGCCTTTGATGGTGCCATTGGTTTTTTGGGCTCTTTTTTGGTTGTTCGTTACTTTTTTGCTTGTTTTAGGACCCAGCTTTGTACAGATTGTTTGGTTAAGACAAATAGTGTCTTTTTTGTATGGCTTCTTGACGGTGGCACCACTTTTGAGTTCTGTGTTGGTACTGATTTATGAAATTTTACTTTGGCTCAAAATGGTAAAACCACGTGCCCTAATAAAAAGTGTGAATCCCGTATTTTTAAAGTTACGGTGGGCTATGGTCGTAATTGCATTGTTTGTGATAGTGCCAGCCTTGATTCAGAGTTTTGGTTTAGCATCGAACACGGTTGATTATTGGCTACATCCTCCCATCGAGACTGCTGGTTGAGAATCGTAATTCGTAATTTTGAATTCGTAATTAAAGTATGAACCTCCTAGTATCCTACGATTGGCTCAAAGAATACGTGAGCCTAAAAGAAACACCCGAAGAATTTGCCACGCGCATTTCGCTTTCTGGTCCGTCCGTGGAAAAGATTTTCCCACAAGGTGAAGACCTGAAAAACATTGTGGTGGGCAAAGTCCTCAAGCTTGAGCCCCACCCACAGGCCGACAAGCTCCAGCTCGTTACTGTTGATATTGGTAAACACCCTCTTGCCAAAGAGGGCAGGGGAGATCTGCGTCTCGTCTGTGGCGGCATCAATCTCTACGAAAGTCAGCTCGTCGCAGTCGCGCTCATCGGCGCCAAAGTCCGTTGGCATGGCCAAGGCGATCCAATCGTTCTTGAAGCAGCTGAGATCCGCGGCATAAAAAGCGAAGGCATGATTTGTGCAGCAGACGAAATCGGTTTGGGCGAAGCTTTCCCAGCTCCTGAAAAAGAAATTTTGGATTTACAATTAGACCCCTCTTTGTCTCCCCTTTTCGAGAAGGGGAGAACTGGAAGTGGGGTAAAGCCAGGCGCGCCTCTCGCCGACCTACTCGGTCTTTCTGGTGATGTTGTTATGGACGTTGAAGTCACCAGCAACCGGCCTGATTGCATGGGCATGATAGGCATTGCATTAGAAGCCTCGGCCATCATGAAACGTCCGTTTATCTGGAAAATTCCAAAAATGCCAAAAGCAGGAGGCAAAGGGGGGGTCTCTGTCATCATCGACGCTAAAACTGCTTGTTCGCGCTACATGGGTGCACGCATCACTGGCGTAAAGGTCAAGCAATCGCCTTGGTGGCTCAAGCGCCGCTTGATGTCTGCTGGCATTCGTCCAATCAACAATCTGGTTGATATTACCAACTACGTGATGCTTGAGATTGGCCAGCCCATGCACGTTTTTGATACAGCTAAACTTAAGGCCCCTGCCATTCATATCCGTTTTGCCCGCGCCGGAGAAAAGATTCAAGCTCTTGATAGCAAAACATATGAGTTGAACGATAAGATTTTGGTCATTGCTGATACTAAAGATCCGATCGCCATTGCTGGCGTCATGGGCGGGGAGCAGACTGGAGCTGATGCCAACACAACGGATATTGTTTTAGAGGCCGCGACATTTGATCCAGTGATCGTGCGCAAAGGTTCGCGCAAACTTTTGCTGCAATCTGATTCGCAATTGAGATTTGAAAAGGGTCTTTCACAAATGGCTCCTCCGGCTGCCATGGCGCGTGCCATTGAACTCGTGCTCAAACTCGCTGGCGGCAAACTCGCTGGCGCGCCAGTTGATGCTATGCCCAAGGCTTACAAACCAGCCAAGTATTCTATTTCCGTGGACGAGGTCAACGCCTTGATCGGCATTGAGGTTAAACGCACAGAAATGGTGGCCATCCTCAAGCGTTTAGGCTTTGAAGTAAGCGGCACAGCAAAAGTGATCAACGTGACAGTTCCTTATTGGCGCGATCATGACATTGAATCTGGCCGCGATTTGGTTGAAGAGATTGCGCGCGTCATCGGCTACTCAAAAATTCCGTCAGTCGTCCCGATTGCTTTGGCTCCTCGCGAATCAGACCAAGAAATCCAATGGGAGAACCGGCTCAAGGATTTTTTCAAGGCAGCCGGATACACGGAAATCTACTCATATTCTTTCGTGTCCAAGGATTTGCTCAAAAAAGCCTGCTTTGATCCAGAAGCGCTTTTGAAAGTGCAAAATCCTTTATCAACGGATTTGGAAGTCATGCGCCCATCCCTGATCCCGCAGATGCTTGAGGCGCTTGCATCCAACCAGGAACGCGAATCATCTCTACGATTGTTTGAAGCCTCCCGGATCTATGTCCGCAAAGACGTGGTACGTGGTACGAGCGACGTAGGACGTAGTTGGAAAGACTTGCCAGACGAAGTGCCCCAGGTCTGCATCAGTTTGATGGACAAGAAACTCCAGGAGCCTTGGAAACATATCAAAGGCTTGTTTGAGCATTTGCTGGATAATTATGGCGTGCAAGAAGTGCATTGGAAGCGCGTGACCCGCGATCCGCTGTGGCACCCAGGCCGCACGGCCCAGGCTTTTGTAAAAGATGAGCTGATTGCCACGGTCGGGGAGATCCATCCCAGCATGCAGGAAAAGTTCAAATTAGATTCAAGCGTGGGCGCGATTGAGCTTGAGCTCAGGAATTTCGAGAAAGTCGCCAGACTCCAAAAATCCTATGTCCCGCCCCAGCCATTTCCGCCATCCAAACGCGACTTGGCCATCATTGTTGCGCAGGATGTCGAGTTCAGGGATATCCAGGTCGCGATCCAAAAAGCAGATGAACGCATCCAAGACGTTGAGTGGTTTGATACATACACAGGCAAAGGCATGCCAGCTGGCAAGAAGTCTGTGGCCATGCATTTGACTATAGGGTCAAAAGACAAGACTTTGGATAGCAACGAAATAGACGGCGTGGTTAATGACGCTATTCTGGCATGTAAGGAAAAGTTTAAGGCTGAAGTGAGGGCTTAGACTGACAACTGCAAACTAAAAACTAACAAGAGTAACCTGGTCACTCTTGTTAGTTGTAAGTTGTCAGTTTATAACTTAGCTACTTCGTCTTTGCCGTGTTTGAGCTCAGTTACTTGTTGTTTGTCTATTTCAAGCAATAAAGCCTGGAATTCGCCCACATGCGTTTTTTCCTCTTTGGCAATGTCGGCCAGGGTTTCTTTGATGCGCTTGGATGTGGCTTTAGCGGCAAACTGTTCGTATAGGTTCACAGCATCCAGCTCGGCAATTATGCCTGCGCGCAGGATTTCCATATCAATCCTGTCTTTTGGGACCTTAGCCAGGTCAATGGGGAGAGATGACATCATATTAAAAAGATTACGAATTACGAAATACATTCTAGCATAAATGTTTGTATGGTATAATCATTCCATATGGACCTCGCCTCATCACAAGCATTCTTCTGGCTTTGCTTCGGAGTTGCTATTTTTGCTGTTGCTGTCTTCATTTGCTGGGTTTTGTTTGAACTGGCGCGTCTTTTGCGCCAAAGCAATGAAGTAGTGGAGCATACGCGCGACATCGTCGGCGGCATAGAAGAGGATATTTCCAATTTGCGCGATAAATTCGGCGGCATTTTAGGCACAGCCGCAGGCTTGGCCAAAAATGCAGGCACAATAGGCGCACTTTTCAATCGCGGGTCAAAAAGTCATTCGCACAAAAGGCACAATAAACTCACGGATGAGGATGAAGAGACAGAGGAGTAGGATCAATCGCTGAAAAGATATTAAAATACACGCCTGAGAGGGCGTGTTTGAGTCTACTTGCTGGCCGACGTGGCCGGGAGCGCGTGCTCGCGGATTATACATAAACACTTAGTGGTGTGGTTTTGCACCTGCTCGATTACGATTACAGGTTCGTCCACTTCATCCTCGCGCATAGGGCGCGTGGCGAGATGTATGGCGTTGGGATTTTCCGGAACAGCCGTGAAGCCTACGAATTTCTTGTTCGAGGGGAGGTCTATGACCTGGCACTCATCGATGCCCTTTTCGTAAGGAAAGAGATGTTTCCTAAAGCAGTATGAAACGATAATCACAACTACCACGACCACGAAAAAGGGGATAGTACCAGCAGGTGTATCACTTTCTTGTGGAATTCTTGGCATGTTCTGCCTCCATCTATTTGCTGGCCGAAGGTGCGGGTTGGGCGGAATTGACTGTCACGCCAATTCGTCCTCCCTGCTCATGAGAGCATAGGAGGTAGATTCCAGTGATCACGACGAAGACAATTGCCAGCTTGGGAAAAGTCTCGTTTCGAGGCTGATTGTTCATGTTCAGCTCCTTTCCGTGTGCCAGGATTAAAGCACTGGCATGCCCATTTGTCAATCATGTGCGCCCAGATTAAGATACGGTTAATTTATGACTGGCAAACGGAATAATATAGCTTATATCGACGGTGCCAACCTGCATAAAGGCATCGGACAGCTCGGTTGGGAATTGGATTATCGCAAGTTCCGTGTTTGGTTGAAGGAGAAGCACTCAATCCAAACGGCGTATCTGTTCATAGGTTTGGTTCCAAAGTATTCGGCTTTGTACACTCGCTTACAGGAAGCTGGATACGTGCTTGTTTTCAAAGAGACGATTTGCGACGAGGATGGTAAACCCAAAGGGAATTGCGACGCAGACCTTGTCCTGCACGCAGTTGTTGATGTGTTTGAAGGGGACCATGATTCATCTGTTTTGGTTACCAGCGACGGTGATTATGCTGGTTTGGTAAAATTCCTTCAGGAAAAAAGAAAAATGGCCACAATACTATCGCCGTCCATTTCAGCCAAATGTTCCATTTTACTGAAGCGGACAAATGCGAAAATTACTTATTTAGACCAAATGCGCGCCATATTAAGTATCCAAAATGAAAAAGCCCCCGGTGAGGACGGAACCTCACAAGGGTCTTTTTCGTAGTGATATGAATAATATACTATATTCCACTTAATTGTCAAATAATTTCTCCGCAGGCTTTAAGCCGTCAGCGGACCGCGATTTATGCCAGACACACCAATCCACAACGATGTACGATGTACGATGTACGATGTACGAAAAAGTCCGTTCGTTCATCTCCATGCCCACTCAATGTATTCCTTGTCCGATGCCTTGGGGAATGCGAAACAGTTCGTAAAAAAGGCAAAAGACATGGGCTATGATGCGATTGCGCTCACAGACCACAGCAGCTTGTACGGCGCCATAGATTTTTATGAAGCAGCCAAGAAGGCTGAAATAAAGCCCATTATCGGGGTAGAGGCTAACATTGCGGTTGATTCTTTGCATGACAGGCGGCCACGCATTGATGACTGGACTTATCACCTCACTTTGCTGGCTGAGACCAACGAAGGCTATCAAAACTTGCTCAAGCTCGTGTCCATCTCATATTTGGATGGTTTTTATTACAAGCCGCGCATGGATAAGCAGATTTTGAAAGAACATGGCAAGGGCTTGATTGCCTTGTCCGGCTGTCTGAAAGGTGAGATCCCAAAAGCATGTGCAGAAAATAATCTGGAAAAGGCCGAAAAGGTACTGAGAGCATATCAAGACATTTTCGGGCCTGAGAACTTCTTTTTGGAGCTGGTAAGCCACCCAGAGTCTCCGACTCAGATAGACGTCAACAAGCGTCTCATAGAATTGTCGCAGAAGACGGGTGCGCCACTAGTCGGCACAAAAGACTCGCATTATTTGGATATGGAAGATGTGGAGGCCCAGGATGCCTTGCAATGCATTCATGCAGGCAAGCTTTTGGCCGATGTGAACCGCCACACCATTCGCACCATGGACCACTCGCTTGCTCCGCCAGATGCCATGGTCGCGGCTTTTGTTGATGTGCCTGAGGCAGTGGAGAATTCGCGCAAGATAGCAGACCGTTGCAATGTGGTTTTAGAGCTTGGAAAAAACCTTCTGCCTACGTTTGAGGTCCCGGCTGGCGAGACTGAAATGTCTTATCTGCGCAAAGTAGCAGAGGAGGGCTTTGTGAAACGTTATGGCGCAACGCCTCCCGAGGGCGCACGCGAACGTTTGGCTTTTGAGCTGGATACAATTGAGCGCATGGGCTTCCCAGGCTACTTTTTGATTGTGCATGACTATGTGAACTGGGCCAAGAATAATGGCGTGATCGTGGGCCCAGGCCGCGGCTCAGCTGCCGGTTCAATCGTGGCTTATTCGCTTAAGATCACTAACTTGGACCCTTTGCGCTATGGCTTGCTGTTTGAGCGCTTCTTGAACCCTGATCGTATCAGCATGCCTGATGTGGACATGGATTTTGATGACATTAAGCGCAAGGATGTGATTGAGTATGTCACCCAAAAATACGGTCGTGACCGCGTGGCTGGCATCATCACCTTCGGAACCATGGCAGCGCGCGCTGCTGTGCGCGACGTGGGTCGCGTGCTGGGCTGGACCTTTCAGGAAGTGGATCGCGTGGCCAAGGTCATACCCCCGCCTGTCCAGGGCAAAAACATACCGATTGATGTGTCGCGCAAGGAAAATCCAGACCTCAAGGCCTTGGATGAGGCTGACCCCAATGTGCATCGTTTGCTAGATTTGGCCTCCAGGCTTGAGGGCACTGCGCGCCATGCCAGCCAACATGCTTGCGGCATTGTCATTGCGCCTCGGCCTTTGGTCGAGTTTGCGCCTTTGCAAAAAGCCCAAGGCGGAGACGTGGAGCAGGTCATCCAATACTCTTTGCATCCTTGCGAAGCAGTCGGTCTGCTCAAAATGGACTTTTTGGGCTTATCCAACCTCACTATCATCCGTGAGGCTTTGGAGATCATTGAAGCTGTGCATGGGGACGAAATCAACGTGGACGACGTGCCTTTGGATGATGAGCTGACGTTTGAGCTGTTCGGCAAAGGGGAGACGACGGGCGTGTTTCAGCTGGAATCTGATGGCATGAAGCGCTATATCCGCGAGCTCAAGCCCTCCAGCATAGAAGACATCATTGCCATGGTGGCCTTGTACCGCCCAGGCCCAATGCAGTTCATTGAGTCATTCATCAACCGCAAACACGGCAAAGAACAAATTAAGTATGCACACCCGCTGACTGAAAATGCCCTAAAGAGTACATATGGTATTCCCGTGTATCAGGAGCAAGTCATGCAAGTGTCCAAAGACATGGCCGGCTTTACAGGCGGCGAGGCTGATACTTTGCGCAAGGCCATGGGCAAAAAGATCCTGGAACTCATGGCAAAAATGCGAAAAATTCATTTCTGGAGCAGTCAAAAACGGAGTAGCACAATCCGTGGCCGAATCAGTCTTCACACAGTTTGAGGAATTCGCTGCTTATGGCTTCAACAAATCGCACGCAGCTTGTTATGCCATGATCGCGTACCAGACTGCATTCCTTAAAGCGCATTTTCCGGAATGTTTCATGGCCGCGCTTCTGAATTCAGACAGCTTGAACATGGACCGCGTGACCATCGAGGTAGAGGAATGCCGCCGCATGGGCATGGTGGTTTTGCCGCCGGATGTGAACGAATCTTTTGCCGGCTTTTCAGTCATCAAAAACACTGTCCAGCCTAGCGCAGAACGCAAAAGCGGCAAGCGCGGCGTAATACGTTTCGGCCTCTTGGCCATCAAAAATTTAGGCAGTGATGTGGTAGAAGCCATTATCCGTGAAAGAAAGGAAAAAGGGCAGTATAAGGATCTGGCGGATTTTATTACGCGCATCAAAGGCAAGTACATCAACCGCAAATCTTTGGAATCGCTTATCCGTTCAGGCGCATTAGATTGCTTTGGCGAACGCGGAAAACTTTATTACAACATAGAATCTTTGTTGGATTACCATAGGCAAGCCGAGCGCGAAGCAGAATCCGGGCAGTTCAATCTGTTTGCCGCGGCCGGTACTTCTGAACCTGCGGCTCTTTCGCTCAAGCCTTCGCCGCAAGTCAGCTCGCAGGAGATGCTGGTTTGGGAAAAGGAATTGTTGGGCCTGTATGTGTCCGAACATCCGTTCAAATCCATTTACCAAAGAATCAAAAGTTTAGTCATTCCCATCAGCGAATTGCCGAATAACAGCAAAGAGAAAAAAATCAGGGTGGCTGGCATCATCACGACCACCAAACGCATCCTGACCAAAAAGAACGAGCCCATGGTCTTCTGCAGGCTGGAGGATGGTTTGTCTGATTGCGAGGTTGTGGTTTTCCCCAGGGTCTATAAGGAAAAAGTTGAATGCTGGGTAGAGGACAAAATGGTGCTGGTAAGCGGGCGCCCGTCTGAGGATGGGGGCAAGTGGAAGGTTTTAGCTGAAACAGCCTTTGAGATCACGCCTGACAACTTAGATGAAATCACTTCTCAGATTGAGCAGGTCTCAGATGAACCGGAGAGTCCTATGAGTCCTCAGAGTCCTGTGAGTCCTGCGAGCCATGAAGCCGGAGGCGTTTCTCTTTATGTCAGCGCAACCTTGCCAGAATCCTCAATAATCAAGTTGAGAACCATTTTTGATGCTAATCCAGGCCAAATGCCAGTAGAATTCATGATTGATGACGTGGGCGGCCGCCGCAAAATCGCCTCATCAGTCAAAATCAAACTCACGCCCGAAATCATATCCCAAATTGAGTCCATTTTGGGCCCACGAACTGTAGTGTTTTAGCGTTGCCGTCATATTTAGACATTAGACAGGAATTGTTATAACATTACGCTATGAATTTTGAGGTAAAAGGGCTTCCTTATTTGAACAAAGATCAGATTCCTGTCAATTTTAGCTGGAAGAGGTTTGAGTTTTGGCTGGAAAATGTACCATCTGATATTAGACGCTGGGAATATGATTTGTGGAAATGCTATAAAATTTTGGATCAGATAGGCTATCGGGATTATGTTCATTTGAAAGAAAAGGGGAGAGTAGTCCCGATACCTGGATATTCATTAGAAATTCAGGAAAAAGATTGGCAAGAATTTAGGGCCTCCTTTCTTTGGGGGAATGAACGTGCCAGTCGTTTTCAGGAAATTGCGGATCAAGTTGAGAGAGATTGGGAAAAAGTACTCGAAGAAAATCAAGTTGAGATTCCTAAAGATGAGATTGGAATAGTTGCATTGGAAGGGTCAGGTTTTTATGGACCAAGGAAAGTGGACGCCTCACTTTCTGATATTGATATTAAGATATTATTGAAGACAAAGGATAATTCTCAAAATTTTGAGATTATGCCGAGTATAAAAAATACAGATAAACCTTTTTATCATGTTATTGGAACTGGCGAAACCGATGAAGGGAGATTTCATAGAGAGGAAATTCATTGGTTGCTTTATCCGCATCTTCCGGTTTTTAATTCTATCGGCATGGACGAATTAAGCGGTCTTATTGATAGCCTCGTAATTTCGACTCGTGGTCGCAAGGATGAGTTGGAGACAAAGATAGCGAACCTAAGGGAGCTTATAGAAAAAAGGAGAGGTGAGTTATCTTTGAAATAATATGTCTAAATCCAAACCAAAAATACTTGTCCTGAGCGGCGGAGTCGGGGGAGAAAGGGACGTTTCATTGGAGAGCGGACGGATGGTCGCTCACGTTTTAGATCGCGAAATATTCCAGGTTTTTGAGGCCGAACTCACGAAAGAGCTGGAATTTATCTATAAGCCAGGAATAAAACGATTTAAGTTTTTGGATGGCCTCAAAAAAATGCAGGCAATGGACATTGATTGCGTATTTCCGGCGCTCCATGGGGAGTTTGGAGAAGATGGTCAGTTGCAGACTATCTTAGAAATATTGAAAATTCCTTTTGTTGGATCCGGACCAGTCGCTTCAAGAAAGGCTATGGATAAAGGGATAGCACAAGCATTATTTTTACGAGCGGGGTTTAGAGTTCCTGAGACCCGTATAATTCAATCGAACGAGGACTTGAGGGCGGCAGAAAAATTTCTAAAAAAGAAACAACTATTCGTAATCAAGCCACTAAACGGCGGTTCTAGTGTGGGAGTCTTGATTACGAACAATCAAAAGAAAATCAGACAGCGCATTGGTCAAGATTTAAAAAATAATCAAGTTGTGGTTTTGCAAGAATATCTTTCAGGAAGAGAATTGACATGCGGTGTAATCGAAAAATCAGAAAAAGAGATAATCCCACTGGTGCCGACCGAAATTTGTCCTAAAAATTCAGCTTTTTTTGATTATAAAGCAAAATACGCAGTTGGTGGTTCAGATGAGATTACGCCTCCAAATCTGCCGGAATCATGGATAAGAGAACTGCAGGAAGCGGCTTTACGTGCGCATAAACTTTTTGGGTGCAGAGGGATGTCCAGAGCGGATTTCATTTTGCATAAAAATAGTTTGTACATTCTTGAAATAAATACTTTGCCCGGAATGACGAAAGCTTCACTCTTGCCGCAAGGAGCGGCGGCTCTTGGGATCGATTTTAGTGCCTTGATGACAATTTTAGTCACGAGAGCACTTCAGGGTTAAGGTGTTTAAAATCGCCTCATCCTTGGATATTGATTATTTGATATCGGTCATTCCTTGGTAATTGGTAATTAAGCATTGGTAATTCTGGGCATTCGGGGGCTTGGTTAACTGGTAAACAGCATGCTATAATGCCCAGCAGTATGGCCATCAAACTTTCGCGTGCCTCGGGCAATAATTTTCCACAGCCGCCCTCTCCCAAGCTGTTCAGGAATATTGCAGTTACTTTTGTCCTTATTACCTTGGCTGTGATAGCCATTGCCCTGTGGACATCTTCCGTAAAGGCCACGGTCATAGTCAAAGCCAAAAGCGAACCAGTCTCAGTTGATACAGTGTTTGATATCTCATCCACACCTCTGGCTGATCAGATCAAAGGCCGCGTAGTAAGCGGTACATTCACTGAGGCAAAGGAATTTCCGGTCGAGGTCGCCACTTCCACGCCTGTTGTTGTCGCTCCAACCCCGGCTCCGGTTCAGGAAACTCCGACCAAGACAGTCGGACGCGTAAAAATCATCAACAATTACTCAAAAGACCAGCCTTTGGTGGTCAAGACCCGCTTGCTCACGTCTGATGGCAAGCTTTTTAGGATTTCCAAGACAGTCACTGTGCCATCTGGCGGGTCAATCGAAGTGGATGCTGTGTCAGACGAGGCTGGGAGCGAGTATCAAATCCAATCAGGCACAAAATTCACTATCCCTGGCCTTTGGATAGATCTTCAGCATCTCATTTTTGCCCAGGCCATAACAGATTTCCAAAGCGGGGGAATAATCTCAAACCCAACAACACCAAAAAAGACTGCTTCAGGCAAGGTTTTGACCGCAGGCGCCCAGGCTAAGGCGTATGAGCAGTTATATGCCGCTGCTTTGGAAAAAGCCAAGCAATCTTTAAGCGTTGAAGCTGGGGCAGAAGCAGGCTGGGAATCAGTCTATCTGATCAACACTGCGCAAAAGCAGAGCAATGTGGCGCCTGGCCAGGAAGCTGATAATTTTTTGGCCCAGGTAAAGCTGAATGTCACGGCCGTGTTTTTCCCGCGCGAGGATGTGCTGGCTTTGCTGCGGACCAGGCTTAAGGAAAAATTGCCTCAAGGCTATGCTTTGGCAGATTTTGACCTTTCAAAAGCAACATTCAAGCTGGAATCAACGGACATGAAAAAAGGCACGGCTCGCTTGGCCATCTCAGCCGAGGCCATGAGCAAGTTGAGCATTGACAGCCCTGATCTGCGCAAAGATTTGATCGTAGGCTTGCCAGCAGACGAAGTCATCCGCAAATGGTCAGTCTTGGACGGCGTAGAAGAAGTGGATGTTGAGCTCCATCCCGATTGGGTGCGCCGTTTACCGAGCATGAAAGACAAGATAACAGTCGTGATCAACTAAAAATCCAAAGTCGAAAATTTAAAATATGACCTTCAAGACAAAATTCGAGAGAGAGAGAGAGTAAAAAGCGGCCGAATTTTCAATTTTAGTTCTCTTGGATTCGGTGCAGTTTTGTTTTGCGCTGGTTTTTTGTTGTTCGGTTTGGCTGGGCAGGCGAATGCAGCGACATATTATGTGAGAGCAGATGGGCTTGTGACCGCAGGCAATAAAGCAAATGCGACCAGCCCGAATGCGTCCACTACATCTTTGAGCATGGCGCAAGTAAACCTTGCATCTTTTTTGGCTGGCGATCATGTCTTATTTAGTTCTCAGGGTGGAAACTATACAGAGACTCTTGTCATACCTTCTGGTGGGTCTGGAGCTGGCAATGAGGTCACTTATGCAAACGTGCCAAGCGAAACTCCTGTAATTGCTATTACTTCTGGTTATTTGATACAAACCAACAGCAAATCAAATATTATAATTGATGGCTTAACCGCTAACTATGTCGGACTGGCAGCTTCAAATAACATAGGAATATACATAACTACAGGTTCCAATCTCCAGTTTAAAAATATTACTAGTGACATGGGGTCTTTCGGACATGTTATGTGGTCCAGCAGCAATCTGAGTGATGTTCTTTTTGATAATGTCAATTTAACATATGTCGGAGCATCTAGGTACGGCATAGCCCTTAACGGTCTAAGCAATGACCATGTGACTATACAGAATTCAACCTTTAATACTGGTTTTTTTAGCGTATATCTGAGCGGTGCCACAAGTACATTAATGAACAATGTAACTTCCACAGGCGTAACGATTATTTCAATCGGCGAGAATTTTACAGCATCTAATATACATTCAACGACCGGAATAAGCTTGACCAGGGTCGATACAGGAACTATCAGTAATGCCATAGGCTCGTCTGGTTGGGGTTTTATTTTTACTGATTCGTCAAATATCACGGTAAATGATAGCAGTATGACCGCTGGCGCTAGTTACGGTGGCTTTGAAGCAGATGGAACGAGCCACGATATCACATATAATCGCGATACTGCGAACAGTAATGAGACGCACGGGTTTGTTGCTAGAGGCACGTCCAATAACATTACCTATAACAATTGTACTGCGGATAATAATGCAAATATCGGTTTTCTTGCTTCAATATCTGCCAGCAACGTAACATATTGGCGAAGCGAGGCATCTTACAACGGTACGGTCAATGTCGTGACCGATGGCGGCGGCTTTTTGCCTCATGATGCAGTTGCGAATATTAAGTGTTATTATTGCATCGCCCATCATAATTACAATGAAGGAATAGGAGATGTTAGTGACGGGGCAAATAATGCATATTATAACAGTACCAATTGGGACAACGGATATGCTATTGGTGAAATCTTCAAAGGAAGCACTGTAACCAACCCATCGGCAAGGAGCAATGTCTATTATAGGAAGGCTAGCGGTAGCTTTGTTGTCAATAATGGAGTTTTTGGTGGCGGCAAGCCACGAGAGATTTTGAATACGGGTCCTTCCTATACTTCTCTTGATTACAATCTGTATAAACCGGTAGACGATAACTTGTTTTATACTACAAGTGAGGCTATAACCCCCATATCCTGGGCAGCTTATCACCCCACTGAACCAAATAGTAATAATTCTGATCCCTTATTTATAAACGGCACAGGTTCATATTCCACATCCACTGATTATAGGCTCACTTATCTTTCGCCTGCCATTGATGCAGGCACTGTTGTTGCAGGGTTGACTACTGACTTTGCCGGCAACCCCATCTACGGAGTTCCTGATATAGGAGCATACGAATATCAGCCGCCGCACGACCTGACTCTGGGTACTCCAGATACGATAGATAGGGGAGCTGGAGCAAGAATCTATGGAGATGGAAAATTCAGGGATTTGGGGACAACCAACAGCAATACAGCTCATCTGAAGATAGCCCCATCTGGCGGGAGTTTTGAGACTTTCGGTTCGACTGCGAAAAGGCCGGCTTGGCTTGATGTCACGAATTTCACGAATTGGACCAATACCCATAAGACATGGACTGAAAACAATGCTTCAACTACCAGCATGGTTACAGACCATACAGTTGGGGATCTGAATGCCAACAAAAATTATACAATCACCATAACCGGAGCAACAGCTTCAAGCATTACTGGCATAAATGGAACAACTTGCAATAATGGAGTCTGCCGATCGAATGGCAGCGGAAGTTTATCATTTAGATATACTGGAGGTTATTCAAGCCATACTTTTGACATGTATGAGAACCCGACTGCGCCTACTACACCAGCACTTGGCACCCCGACGACAGTAGCGATCCCACTATCCTGGACAACAGGTGGGGGAACGGAAACTGTCTATGCCCTTGAAAAGTCTGTGGATGGGGGTACTACGTTTGCTCAAACCGCAAGAGTTAATGTCCCGACGACTAATTATACTTTCACCAGTCTTTCGCCAAACAATTTGTACCAGTTCCGTGTGGCAGCAGGTGATGGCGTACACACTACTTCAACTTACGCGACAAGCTCGCTCATCTACACTCTTGCAAACCAAGCATCAGCTCCCACTCTCGGCACACCCACAACATCAACAGTACCGCTTTTCATCAATGCTAATGGCAATCCAGTGGGCACTACTTACGCCGTGTACGATTCCATTGATTCAAAATACTTCACAGCTCTGGGTGCGGAAACAGCCACTCCTACGTTTTTCACGTCATCTTCGTGGTCTGGCATTGTGCGCGGCTTGCCAGCCTGGACTAATCATTCCTTTAAAGTCATTGCCAGGAATGGCGATAACATAAACGCTGCTACCTCAAGTTCTGCTCTGGCAACCATGGCCAATGGCGGGGTTACAGTCTCTCCAACATCCATCGCAACAGTGATTGGTGGATCAACAGCAACATACACGATTGTCCTAACTTCTGCGCCAACATCCACTGTTCAGATACTGGTCTTACCTGACGCTTCTTCTCAGGTTTCGACATCAACGATTGTTTTTCGCTCAAGCAACTGGAATGTGCCAGTGACAGTCACGGTGACAGGCCTTGGCTATGGCACACATAATATCGGGCACCTGGCCTCAAGCCTTACCATGGGCTACAGGAGCATTGCTGTTTCCTCTGTGACTAATTCCATAACTGGGACTGCTGCCAGTACTGGAAGCACTGGAGGCGGAGGTTCGGCGCCCCAATCCTTGCCCGTGATTACAAAACCTATTGTCGTAGTAACGCCACCAACAACAGAACCAGTCATACCAGCACCTCAAGCCCAGCCGGAGCCCTCAATCCAGACCTTGGATCCCTCTAATCTTCCAGTTCTTCTTGAGCGACTGAATCTTACGCGCAATACAGAGACTGAAGATCTTGTCTTGAAACAGGTCAGGGCAGATGCCAAGGAGTTTGGGTTAGTATTGGACACTAATCAGGAGATGTCCATCCGCAACTTCATTGTCTACGGTATTTCGTCTACCACGAAAAAACTTGGCCAAGGTGAACGCAGAGCAGTAGTTCGCGATTATATGGAAACAGTCCATCGAGCGGATTTTGTTTGGTCTGATATTGAGCGCCTAACTACCGGTTTGATCCCGCTTGTGCGCAACCTTGCCCTCGAACGCCAGAATGTTAACAAGGCTCTTCCGGTTTTCATTGATATATTTGGTCACGCGCCTAATTTCAAAGTAGCCAAAGAAAATCTGGCTTGGAATACTTTGCTCTATCGTATCCGTTTCCCCAGAGACTTGGTTAAAGAGCGGATAGGCATCAAAGCTTTTTACGTATTGTACAAACATTATCCTACAACCCCATTTGGCTGGTCCGTGGTTAGGGCGCTGGGGTATGTTAAGTAGGAAACAAAGTTGACGTTTCAAGCCAATCAGTCTATTCTATTTCTTGTTCCGGACTCACCAACCGGATATCAGCCGAAAATCCAAGATAAAAGTGTCCTGACTTTATGTCGGGAAATACGGGTGGAACCGCCCGCCGAAGACGAGATGAGCTCGACTATGGTGGGTCCCGACGAATTCATTAAATGGATTGGTCGGCTTTTTTATAAAATATGAACACTATTGAAACGATGCGTCACAGTGCTGCCCACGTAATGGCTGCAGCCATCAAAAAGCTTTTTCCGGAAGCTAAGTTCGGCGTTGGCCCGGCCGTGGATTTTGGATTTTACTATGACATTGATATCGGTCGTGCAGTCACGCCCGAAGATCTGAAGGCCATCCAAAAAGAGATGCAGAAGATCGTGGGCGCGAAGCCGGCTTTTGTGCGCGAGGAACTGGATATTGATGAGGCTATCAAATTATTCAGCGACATGAACCAGCCGTACAAGGTTGAACTTTTGAATGACATCAAGACCAAGGGTACGACCAAGCTCTCGGCCGAAGAAGCAGTGGATGTTGATCCAGCCATGAAAAATAGGGTCAGCATTTATACGACAGGTGATTTTACTGATCTGTGCCGCGGGCCTCACGTGGAGTTCGCGAACCAGATAGGTGCTTATAAGGTCTACAAGGCTGCTGGCGCGTATTGGCGCGGCAAAGAGACCAACCCACAGATGCAGCGCATTTACGGCCTATGTTTTGCAACGCCAATCGAATTGGATGCGCACTTAAAGATGATGGAAGAAGCGGAAAAGCGCGACCATCGCAAATTAGGCAAAGAGCTGGATCTCTTCACCTTTTCCGAGCTCGTGGGCAGCGGCCTGCCGCTTTGGCTGCCTAAAGGCGCCATCTTGCGCAATGTGCTGGATGATTATGTGTGGCAGCTGCGCAAGGAACGCGGTTTTTGCCGGGTTGCGATCCCGCACATCACCAAAAAGGAGTTGTACGAAAAAAGCGGGCATTGGGCCAAGTTCAAGGACGAGCTGTTCAAGATCGTGTCGCGCGAGGGCCATGAGTATGCGCTCAAGCCCATGAACTGCCCGCACCACACGCAGATTTTTGACGCGCGTTTGCGCAGCTGGCGCGATTTGCCGCAGAGATATGCAGAGACCACCATGGTCTATCGCGATGAGCAGAGCGGCGAGCTGTCTGGCTTGTCGCGCGTGCTGTGCATCACTCAAGACGATGCGCACGTGTTTTGCCGCAAGAGCCAGATAGAGCACGAAGCATTCGCCATCTGGGATATCATTGATGCGTTTTACAAGACTTTTGGTTTTGATTTGAGGATCCGCATGTCAACGCATGACCCGGACAAGATGGAAAAATATCTTGGCACCAAAGAAGTCTGGCAAGAGGCTGAGGGCCAGCTTAAGGCCTTGATCGAAAAGCGAGGCGTGGCTTATGTGGAAGGCAAAGGCGAAGCAGCCATGTATGGCCCCAAGATAGACTTCATGGGCAAGGATGCTATTGGCCGCGAGCATCAGGTCGCGACTATCCAGCTGGATTTCAATATGCCGGAGCGGTTTGATTTGGCGTGCGTGAATGAGGCGGGGGAGCGCGAACGCATTGTCATGATCCATTGCGCCATCATGGGATCGATTGAGAGATTTTTGTCAGTCTTGATCGAGCATTATGCCGGTGCTTTCCCATTCTGGCTGGCACCGGTCCAGGTCGCTGTCTTGCCAGTCGCTGACCGCCACGTTGATTCAGCCCGCGAATTAGTGTCCAAACTGGAAGCTGTCGGCTTGAGGGTTGAGTTTGAGGATGCAGCTGATAGTGTGGGCAAAAAAATCAGGAATGCTGAAATCAAAAAGACGCCGTGCATGATCGTGTTTGGGGACAAAGAACAGGAGAACGGGGAATTGACAGTGCGCTGGCGCGGACAAAAAGATCAAGAAGTAATCAAGCTTGATGAGTTCATCAAAGTTGCGCAAGAAAAGACAACTACAAAAAACTGACAACTAACAACTTACAAGAGCAACTTGGTAACTCTTGGCAGTTGTCAGTTTAAAGTTGTCAGTATCTATT
>Ga0172379_10001727_pt1 | contig 42062 bp, 53 predicted proteins | sample GrowelOW334metaG_FD_119756 | JGI IMG/M metagenome (GOLD analysis project Ga0172379, IMG submission 119756) | Groundwater microbial communities from an aquifer near a municipal landfill in Southern Ontario, Canada - Groundwater well OW334 metaG | ecosystem: Environmental > Aquatic > Deep... | reverse complement strand
GGGCAAAGAATAATTTTGGAATTAATAATGTTTTAAGGTTGCGTGGTGGTTTGGTTAATTCAAGATTTCAATCACAAGTTTATGATTCTCGAGTGAGTGGAAAAAAATTTGTGGAAATTGCTAAAGAAATTGCTGTGGCTTCAAAACCTGTGGATGTTGAAATTCAATTAAAACACAAATTAAGATTAAATTCTAATTTGGATAGGGTTTTAACTCCAAATGGGATGAAAGGACAACTTGAGAATGCAAAAATAACTTCAAATGTTTCTGTAGATAGGCAAGTTGATAGAGTGATAAACGATGAGATAAAATCTGGAGAGGCGATAAAATTACTTTACAAAAAAGATTTTAGTGAATATACTTTAAGTAAGATATTAAGTGTTGGAGTTTTAGGTTTGAAAAAAAATAAAAGACTTGTGCCAACAAGATGGAGTATTACTGCTACAGATGATACAATAGGAAAGCAACTTTTGAATAATGTTCGGGATTATCCAATATTAAATGATTATGAAATTTTTCTTGGAGAGTTTTTAGGAAATCAATATTTGATTATGCTTTTTCCAGATGTGTGGAGTTATGAATTATTTGAATTATATTATCCTGGAAGTTCTTGGAATCCTGGAACTGAAATGAAAGCTTCTACAGATAATGAATGGTTTGAGGGGAGAACTTCATATGTGGAACAAACGGCAGGAGGATATTATGCTTCGAGACTTCCTATAATTGAATATTTGAATGGAATAAAACGACAGGCTTCGGTGCTTGTTGTTAGATTAGAAACACCTAGTTATTGGGCGGCGCTTGGGGTGTGGGTTGTGCGTGAGAGTGTCAGGAAGGCACTTGAGAGGGGTGTGATGACATTTAATTCGCGTGAGGAGTTAATTGATAGTGCTAAACAAATTGCTAAGATAAAATATGATTTTGATTTGAATCTTATATTGGGAAAAAGTAAGTTATTGAATCAGATTAAAAGTCAGAGGAAGTTGGGGGATTTTTTTACTTAATTATAATTATCACCTCTTTTAACGAATTGTTAATAACACAAGTTCCAGAATAGATTGTTGGCTCTGCTTGCTCATAAGGAAAAGACCCAAGGTTCTTTCTCCACTATCTCCTTTAAATTACTAACATAAAAATTATATGAAGAATATGTAGCTCAAACACGTTTGATTTAATTTATTATTAATAATTAGTTTTTATTTTAATTAATTTTGAGTAAATCCTTTTTCTTCTTGTTTCTTTCTGTATTCTTCAAGACGTTCTTGATTGCTTGGGCAATTTTTATTGAAGCAGAAGAACCAGGGCTTTTTTCCTTTCTTTAAAGACATTAACATTGGGAAATTACATTTTTCACAAATTTTATCTGTCTTCTTTATTGTTGATGGTGGGAGAGAGTATGTTGTTTTACAATTTGGATAGGCATCACATGCAATAAAATTTCTTTTGGTTTTTCTAGAATAAGTTATTGCAAGATTACCTTTTTTACAAACAGGGCATTGCATTAGAGTATTTTCAATTTTTTGTTGGTTTCTTGATTCTTGAGTGGCTTGAACTAATTCTTTTCCAATGTTTTTTTCATTCTTTTCAAAATCTTTTGCGATTAAAGTGATTGTTTTTTTGGCTTTTTCTATTATTATATTTTCTTTTTGTTGAAGCTCAGATTTTTTTGAGTCTTGAATATCTTCCATTTCTTTTTCAAAATTTCTTGTGAGTTCTTCATCAACTATTACAGGAGAGTATTTTTCAAGAGTTTCAATTAAAGAGATTCCTAGAGGTGTGGCTTCAATTGCTCTATCTCCTTTAACATAACCTCTATCAAAAAGAGTTTCAAGTATGGATGCTCTTGTGGCTTTGGTTCCAAGATTTCTTTTTTCAAGTTCTGAAACTAGTGAAGCTTGAGAGAATCTTTTTGGAGGTTGGGTTTCTTTTTGTTCAATTTTTGAATCGATAATATCAACAATTCCATTCATGTCAGGAATTTCATTTTCTTTGGTTGTTGAGGGGTAAATTTCCATCCAGGCCTTTTTTCTGATTTGGATACCATTTGTGGTAAATTTTAGATTGTCAACTTCAGCGGTTATTTTTTTGGTATCTATAATTGCATCTTCGCAGAAAAGAGAGAGGAATCTTTTCATGATTAAATTGTAAACTTTTTCTTCATCACCTGAAAGAATTTGATGGTTGCCGGTTGGATAGATTGAAGGATGGGCCGGATCGGTTTTTTCTCCTTCGATAGGTTTACCTCTCTTGATAAATTTTTCATACTTTGGAGTTTTTTTAATTAATTCTCTTAATATTGAATTATAATCAATAGAATCTGGAAGTTTTTGTGATGATGTTCTTGGATATGAAATTAATCCTGCAAGATATAATGATTGTGCCGCTCTTAGTGTTGCTGCAGGATTTATTCCGTGAAATTTGTAAGCCTCGGTTTGTAAGGTTGTTAAGTTAAAAGGAGGATTTGGAGGTAAATTCTTTTCTTGTTTAGTGGTTAGGGCATTAGCTTTTTTTCCTTTTAAATTTTTAAATTTTTCAAGTTCTTTTTTATCAAAAATATCTTTAACATGACATAATTGAACTGCATTTTTTGTTTTAGGATCTTGAACATCTATGAAAATTTGCCAATAGGGCACGGGTGTGAATTTTTGTATTTCTTTTTCCTTATCTACTATTAATTTTAGTGCAGGACCTTGCACACGACCACTTGACATTATTTTGAATTTGCCTGTTGTTTTTATTGCATTCATTAAAGCCCTTGAAACATTTATACCATAAAACCAATCTAAATAATGACGAGTTTCTCCAGCTATACCCTGTCCCCAACTTAGTGTGGATGATTTATTTTCATAAGCCTTTTCAAGTTCAGGTTTTGTCAGGGTTGAGAATTTCATTCTATTTGCATCTTTTTGTCCACAAATATATCGAATAACATTCATACCTATAACTTCACCTTCAACATCATAATCTGTTGCAACTGTAAGGCTTCCTGCTTGTTTACAAAGCTTTAATATTGTTTCATAATAATTTTTTGTAAAATCTCCTTTTCTAGCCAAATAGTTTGGAACCCAACTTATATCAAATGTCGGAACAACTGAACCTTGAGAATTTTGTTTTAGAGTAAATAAATGACCTACAGCACAGGCTACTATTATTTTTTTATTATCTCTGTCAACTTCATAATATGAAATTTTTCCATTTTGTCGCTGAGTGGCATGACCTAGAGCGTTTGCTATTTTAGCAGCGGCTTGAGGTTTTTCGGTTATTATTAATTCATAACCTCTTTCTTTAAGATCAATTTGTTGTGGTTTAAATGGAGCACCTTTGGTGGTAGTAAATTTTTGTTTTTTTGGTTTGGGTTGATTATTTTTTGAGAAATTTTTGTCTTTTGAAACCTTTTCAATCTTTTCTAATTTTGGTTTTTCTTGTGAGTATAATTTTTCAATAGTTTTCTTAGGTATTTCAGGAACTATGTTTTGAATGAATTTTTCAGTGGTCTTTTTTATATTTCTTACCTCTGGAATAAAACCTTCTATTGCTTTCTCCTCATTTGTCCTTTTATCAGGTTTTGGCATTGATTTTAAGAAGAATTAGACTTTTTAAGGGTTTTTACGAATTGTTAATTAATGCACTTCTTTCATCATGTCATGCACTCTGTTTTTTACCGCAAGTTCTTCTATTTTGTCTTCAACTTTCTTGTATTCTCTGTAAATGAATGTGCAGAATACTAAAATTGCGATAATACATAAGCCGAAGATAAGTTGATAATTGTTACCTTCTTTTTGCTCGGGGTCGCGCATCTGCATATATGCACCTACGAGAACAATGAATGCAAGAATAGTCAATCCAAAAAATATTGCGATGTTCCTATTGTGTTTATTCATTTTCTCTTTTTACCTCTGTAATAATTCATTATAAAAAAATTACGCTTATAAATATGTCGTTTTTTGATTATATATTTTGTTTTTTATATTTCAAATATTGCTGGATTTCGTGCAACGTTAATTACTGTGGTTTTTCCTATTTTTTCTTGTAAACCACCTGCTTCATGTATGTGTGCACTTATTACCATGTCTGGTTTAAAGTAATCAATAGCTTTTCTTATTCCTTGAGAACCTTTGAATCCAGAAAATTCAGATTTGCTACCTGCAGGATGCATATGAGTTACCATAACTTTTCTATGTGCTCCTTTAATTCCAGCATATCCTTTTTTTAATAAATCTAATATTTCTTTATCTGTGCCTTTGGTATTATCAATATTAAATCCCCCTGCTCCAAAAATTCCCAAATCTCCTTTTTTTATAGAATATCCATGAAGATTTGTGGCATTGGGATAAATTTCTGAAAGAGTTTCTACTGTTCCCTCTGAATCATGATTTCCTGGGATTAACAAAACTTCTTTATTATTTTTTAAAAATGGTCCGATTAAACCTTTTGGATCTCTTCCTAAAAAAGTTAAATCTCCTGCAAGAATAACTAAATCAACATTTTCTTTTTTGGCTCTTTCTGCAAGTTTTTTTACTAAACCTGTATCTCCATGAATATCTCCTATTGCAAGAATTTTTGTTTTCTTTGTTTTTTCCATTAAGATTAGAAGAATATTTTATTTATATAATTATCACTCTTTTTCTACGTTGTAATTAATAATACAAGTTCCAAGAATAGATTGTTGTCTCTGCTTGCTAATAGGATTATAAGGAAAAATATGTGGAGCAATTATGAGAAGTATGTAGCTCAAGCACGTTTGAATTATTTTATTATTAATAATTTAGATATATTTTTCTGATGATTTTTTATATTTTTTATTCTCAATTTTGTCGTCATTATCAATTGATGATTTTTTAATGTATATATTCAGAAACATTTAAAAGGATGCTATCTTCAGGATATACAGTTTAAATAAACCATATCAAAAATGAAAGACAATTTCGATATCTTTTTCAGGAGAAAGCCGGCTATGATGCTAGTATCTCTTAAAAAGAATACAAGAATGAGGTATGGTAGTATTTTAGCAAAAGAAGTTGATTGCACGTACAGTCATGCAGTCAAAATTCTGCAAACCCTTGAGGATTTGAAGCTGGTTAATTTTGAGAAGAGGGGAAGAATAAAGGTGATACAGCTTACAAAGAAAGGAAGAGAAGTTGCAGATGCTATCGAGAATATCCAAGGATTAATCAGATAGTTTTTTACTAAATCACTACTTCCCGCATGACCTGAGAACAGGTTGAAAAGAGTGTTTACTTTTTCTTTTTTTATTTTTTTTTGTTTAATGAATTATTAATATAATATTTTTGGACGATATAATTAATGTACTAAATTTTAAGATAGATTGTTGCCTCTGCTTGCTAATCGGATTATAAGGAAAAATATGTGGAGCAATTATGAGGGGTATGTAGCTCAAGCACGTTTGATTTATTTTATTATTAATAATTTTAGTTTTAGATTAACTTTATAATCTCCATTTTTTATTTTATATCATGGCTGTTGCATATGGTTATAAGAAAATAAAATTTCCTCCTTTAACTGAAAAGGAGATTGAAGAAAAATATAAAGAAGCTCAAGAAGAGATGGGGGAAGTTTTGGAATGGAAAAAAGAGGAAGAAGAGAAATTAAAAAAGCCAAATGCAAAATATCAAACAATTGGTGCGGCAAAAAGAGCACTTGTTAGAGTTGAAAGAAGAATTAATACTGTTAAGGGAAATATTTTATACTGGAAATTAAGAAAAGAAGGTAAGAGTCATTTTTATGCGGGTGTTGAGAGAAGCGAATTTTGGGCTAATTGTGGAGTTAAGGGTTCTGAGAAAAAAGGTGAGGAAAAATCTGAAGAAGATTGATTTATTATCACCTCTTTTATTTGATGATGTTGATTATTAGGTTTATGTGGAACAATTATGAGGTTACCTGATAATATTATGAGCAATGGATTGAACAAGTACGTTTGAATTTTTTATTATTAATAACTTTTATTTTGTTTTAATTATCTTCATATTTTTTCAATTTTTGTCTTTTATCTTTTGATAGTAATTATAAACCTTTAAAAATAAAATTAGTGGTCAAAACTATGCTCACAAAATATATTGTTATTACAGGGGGTGTTCTATCTGGATTAGGCAAAGGTATCGCTATTGCTAGCATTGGTAAAATTCTTTCTGGAAGTTATAAAGTTGTTCCTGTAAAATGTGATGGTTATCTTAATGTTGATCCTGGAACTATGAATCCTCTTGAGCATGGAGAAGTTTTTGTGCTTGATGATGGTGGTGAAGTTGATATGGATTTTGGGCATTATGAGCGATTTTTAGGTGTTAATTGCAAATTAGATTGGAATTTAACTATGGGTAAAGTCTTTGATAAGATAAGAGAAAAAGAGAGAAGAGGGGATTATTTAGGAAAAACTGTACAAATGGTGCCTCATGTTTCTAATTTTATAAGAGATTATTATATTGAAGCTGGAGAGAAGGCGCAAGCAAATATTGTGCTTATTGAAATTGGTGGAACTGTGGGTGATATGGAGAATGAATTGTATATTGATGCTTGTAGAGCGCTTGCAAGAAAAGTTGGAAGAGATAATGTGCTTTTTATACATCTTACTTATGTTCCAATTCCTTCTGGTGTGGATGAACAAAAGTCTAAACCCACTCAACAAAGTATTTCTATGCTTAGACAGAGAGGAATAGAACCTGATATTGTTATTGCAAGGTGTAGAGAGATGTTGACAAATAATATGAAAAGAAAAATTGCAGAGAGTGCTAATTTATCTGAAGATGAAATTATAACTGGATTGGATGTGGATGATATTTATAAAATTCCATTAGTTTTTGAACAGCAAGGTATTTCTCAATTAATTGCTAGAAAATTAGATATTCCTATTAAAGTTAATCTTTCTGTTTGGAAACAATTAATAAAAAATAGAGAGAATCCTCTAAAGGAAATTGATATTGCAATTGCGGGGAAATATACAGATTTAGAAGATTCTTATGCTAGTATAAAAGAAGCATTGAATCATTGTGCTGCACAATTCAACGCAAAAATAAATTTGAGATGGATTGATACTTCAGATAATGAACTTATAGATATTAGAGGAGTTTCTGGTGTGATTGTTCCTGGAGGATTTGGTTCTAGAGGGGCTGAGGGGAAAATAAAATTTATTCAGTATTGTAGAGAAAATAAAATTCCTTTTTTAGGAATTTGTTATGGGTTGCAATTGGCTGTTGTGGAATTTGCAAGAAATATTTGTAATTTGCCTGAAGCTAACAGTACTGAAATTGATTCTAAATGTGCTTGTCCGATTATAGATATACTTCCTGAGCAAAAGAATGTTCAAAATAAAGGAGGAACAATGAGATTAGGAGCGTGTAAGGCTGTGATTAAACCCAATACGTTAGTAAATGCTCTATATAAAAATACGGAAGTTTTTGAAAGACATAGGCATAGATATGAAGTAAATCCTCTTTATCATTCTGTTCTTGAACAGAATGGTTTGATTTTGAGTGGATTGAGTCCTAGCGGTTCACTTGTTGAGTTTATTGAACTTAAAGATCATCCTTACTTTGTGGCTACTCAGGCTCATCCCGAATTGAAAAGTAAGTTAGAATGTCCTGCTCCTTTGTTTAAGGGTCTTGTGAATGCGGCTATTGAGTTTAGTGATAAAAATATTTCTCCTGAAGATTTAAAGAATTTTAGAAAAGTTTTAGGCAAATCGAAGCAGGTTAGTTTTGAGGTTGTGGAGCATTAAGTATCGCCTCTTTTTCTACGTTGTAATTAATAAGACAAGTTCCAATAATATATTGTTGTCTCTGCTTGCTAATAGGATTATAAGGAAAAATATGTTGAGCAATTATGAGAAGTATGTAGCTCAAGCACGTTTGAATTTTTTATTATTAATAATTTAGAATGTTGAATCCACTTTTTTAAAAAAAGTGGCCTCGATGGGAGTTGAACCCACGACACCCAGATTTCCCAAATTATTTCAATTTTAAGAGTCTGGTGCTCTAACCAGGCTGAGCTACGAGGCCTTGAATTTTAAAGAAATAGATTGTTTAAAAAATGTTGCTTATGAGGATTATCTATAATCTCTTCTTGTGAAACCGCACTTGGTACATTTGAAGAATTTTGTTTCAGATTCATCTGCAGATCTTGTTTGAACGGTCCAAAAGTATGCTTGATTGTTTTTGCACTTTCTACATTCTTCGCTAACTATTGGAAAAACTTGAGGTTCTTTGCCTTTCATTACTGCAGTTTCTTTTTTATCTCGTGTTATTGCCTCACTTGATTTTAATTTCATTTTATCTTTAGAAGAATAACTGCATCTCGGACATCCCGATCTTTTTTCTCTTTGTATCAAAACCGCTCCGCACTTTGGGCAAAAATCCATTTTAAATATTGATGAAAATTCTTTATAAACGTTTGGTTATGATATTATTATCACCTCTTTTTCCTGAACTGAATGTTTATTAGGTTATATGGAACAATTATTTGTAAGGAAACCAATGTTTTCCTTGACAGTCAACTTTCCTTTGAATTACTGATAATTAGATAAGCAGGCAGAGCCCTCAATCTATTCTTGAAACTAGTATTATTAATTATTTTAATTAAGATTTAGTTTTCCTTACAAAGTCCTCTTTCGCTAGGTGATTTTGAGCCTTCAAAAAAGATTAATTTTAGCCAGCCTGCGTATGGCATTATTCTTAATGAGGCTTTTCCTATTAGTTGTTCTTCAGTTATTTGTTTTTCTACGTCTAATTGTCCGTTATTATTATCTCCCATTGTTGAGAATATTTTCTTTCCATCTTTTGTTTCAATTTTTACAATTCTATGTATTAAAGGATTTGTTCTACCCGCATCGAATATTATTATATCTCCTACTTTGAGAGTGGCTGGATTAGCTCTTGTAATAAATAAAATATCTCCTTTGGTAAATCCCTTGTGAAATCCAAATTTGTCAAATGTGCTTTTGTTTATTCCTTGAGCTTCATATTTTAGATAGTGTTGTGTCCACCAAGTATTGTAATTTGATAGCAGATTCTGATTGTGATACATTGAGCAGGATTCTACTATTGCTAAAGGTAGAGTGGTTCCGGTTGCTAAGCTTAATAATGGAAAAAATATGAATTTTATGAACACAAAAATAAATACAATTGAGAAAAGCCAGCCTTTCCAAGTATCATCTTTCCATAATAAGTTCCAGAACTTTTTAAAAAAGTTTTTGAATTTTTCCTTAAATGCCATTTTTGTTTAAGTTGAGAGGGGTTTATTTATCTTTTGAAACAGACCATAAAATATCAAAATATGTCCTAAAGCTTTCTGCTACTAATTTATTATTTATGACAATAGCCATAGGAGTTTCATATTTTAATACTATTGCCACACTATCTCTGTAAATTTCAATCCACGCGTGAGTGTTGCCTTTATTTGGCAAATATTTTACTTTTGTATATTTCAGTTTTTTTCTTCTTTTTCCGTACTTTTTAGCATCAGCATTGTAAATAATCCAAGACCAAACCTTCTTTTTTATTCTTCTTTTATTGAAATCATCCCAATATCCAAGCATATTTTCATGTCCTGAGGCAGAATTTCCAAAGTAATAAATTGTCTCTTTAGGTTTCATTTCTTTAAGAAACATTTCTCTTACAGTTTTGATACCCTCGCTTCCTTCAAAAACTTCCGCTTCTTTTTTGAATGACGCCTCTTCTATTATCTTTTTGAATTGTGGGAGTATTTTTTCAAAATTTTCTTTTTGAATATCAATTATTTGAGTCTTTTTATCTAGATAATCTTTAATTAGTTCCGGAGGGGCTGCTTGAAAGTAGCTAATATTATTTTTTTTAAAATGGCTTACGAGACCTTTTCTTATCAATTTTTCCAGCGTTTCATATGATTTGGATCTAGATACTCCCGATTCTTTTGCAATTTGTCCTGAACTGGATGGGCCTACCTTGAGCAGTGCCAAATAAGTCTTTTCTTCTCCTTCTGTAAATCCGAATTCTTTTAGGTGCAATTCCATTGACAATTAAGGTAATAGTGGGTTTTAAGCTTTTCTAAATGTTACCCCCTTAGGGGGCGTTTATATTAATAAACGTTTTTTTCTTGGAAATTATAATTAAACAAATAAAGTATACAATAAAAATGAAACAAATTCAAACGAAGAATGAAAAACTTAGTTGCAACTTCCAAATTTTATTGAAAGGATGTATGAATTAAAATGAAAACTTTACATAAAGTATTACTGTCTTTTGCACCTGCTGCATTATATATAGGCACTTTATTTGGAGTGAGTATGTGTTCTGATTCTAAGATTGGCGAAATTGAGGGAAATAGAGTCGAATACACTCAAATGAAAGATGGTGCTGAACGTTTTGTAGCTTATCATCCTATGCCAGGAGTAGATAGTATGTGGATTCATACTGAGAATTCAAAAGTCGATAAAGCATGTTTTTGGAAATATTCTCAAGTAAAATGTTATAAAAAAGATGCTTTAATAATGAATCTTGTTCAGAAGAAAGCAGATATCTTGAGAGATTATTTTAATGATCATTAATTATGTTATTCTCAGGTTTTAAGGGTGGTGGTTTTTATAGCTTATTAATGAAGTGGTTTATCTGATGGATTATCTCTGAAAATATTTTAATTCTCTTTTTGATAGGAACGGTTGCAGATGTTTCTATAGTTATTATTGACTGAACTGCTGGACCTGGGGAAATTTTATTTTTATAATAAATTTTATCAGATGCAAAGAGTTCTTCAATCGAATTGTCTTTCATTCCGCCAACTATACCCTCAACAATTTTTTCTTTTTCTTTGGTTGTTGTTGTTCCAGAGTTAACTATAGGTTGTTTATGTTTTTTGAGGATTTTTGTAATCTCTTTTGCAATAATATCTTCTGTTCCATATTTTCCATCAGAATAGGTGTATGTTGAAGGATTATTAATGTCATCATTATAGCGCGGATCTCCATTTGTTGTTTTTGGGTCATCTTCATGAAAGTCTAAAACTAATTGTGGAGGGTACGTTTTTGTTAAGTTTAATATATATTCTGTGAATGTTTTTGAATATTTTGATCTAGCTTGTTTTAATCTAGGTTGTTTAGAATTTTTTAATAAAAGATGTTCACTATCTCCTACACTTTTACCAGATTCCCAATCTAAAGGGTCTTCAAGATATCTCCAATCTCTAAAATATCCTGAGGGATTGGCCAAAGGAATTAATACTAATGGAATTTTTTTATTTGCGAGTTTTTTGAAAAAGTTTAAATTTTTGATTATGGCAACTGTGCCTGCGGGTTCTTCTCCATGAATTCCTGCAATAATCCATACAGCTTTTCCTTTGGTTTTTGTTTTTAATGAAAGAAGGGGGAATTCTATTTTTGTTTTGTTTTTTAAGATAGTATGTGTGTCTATTTGAGTTATTTCCCAATTTTTATTTTTTCCTAGAGAATATATTGCTTGATAGATTTTAGAAACCGGAAGTCTTTTATCCTTGGTATAACTTTCTTTGTAATATTTTGATAGATTATTTTTTGGCACCATTTTTATTTATACTTTATAGAGGATTTTCAGTTTTAAATTATATTCTTTTGAAACGAAATGTTTATAAAGTATACATTCTCTGTGTATACGTAAGGTATACATTTCTATGTATAACCTCTTTTCAACCCTTTAGCCGTGTTGAGTAAAATCGCACGGCTCATATTCATTAAAAATAAAATAAATAAAAATTAAATAAAAAACTAAATAAATCAAATGACAGATATATTCGACAATTCTATTCTTTGCAAAAATTGCAGTATTAAGATGAAACCTGTTAAAGTTTCTAAAAATGGTTTTATATTTAGAGCGGTAATGTGTCCCAGATGTGAATTTAAGATTCTTCATCCTGTTGATGAACAAGAATATGAAAGATTTGTGGGGTTAAAAAATAAGCAATTTAGTGTAAAGATGAGGGTTGTTGGAAATAGCTATACTGTTTCAATTCCTAAAGAAATTGTTTCTTTTATGAAGGAGCAGGAAAAAATAATGGATGATATGGTTAGATTATGTTTTGAAGATTTTGGAAGATTAAGCTTGAATTTTCATGAACATAATGTACTTAAGGATGGTAAGGAAAATTTAAATACTGATATTAAACCTAAATTGGAGAGAAAATAATAAAATGACTGAAACAAAAAAACAAGAAGTACAATTGAAGGTTGCTGAATCATTGCAAGATGATGTTTACAAGGGCAGTGCTAGAATGGACATGGAAATGATGAAACAACTAGATATAAAGAGAGGAGATATTATTATAATTAAAGGAAATAAAGAAACAACTGCTATTGCAGATAGAGCATATCCTGCTGATGTGGGGGAAGGTATAATTAGGATTGATGGTATATTAAGAAGAAATGCTCGTGTGGGTATTGGTGAACTTGTTAAAATATCAAAAGCTGATGTTAAGAGTGCTAAAAAAATAACAATTGCACCCGCTCAAAAAAATATTATGGTGCAGGCTGATTCTGAATCATTAAAAAGAAGTCTTTTTGCAAGACCTTTTGTTAAAGGAGATCTTCTTGTTTTAGGAGGAGTGCAAAGAAGAAAGGATGTTTTAAATGAAGATTTTGGAGACTTTAACGATATGTTTAATGAAGTTTTCAATAATATGGGTTTTGGCGGATTAGGTGGAGGAATTTCTCAAATAAAATTTATTGTAGTAAATACAAGTCCTTCGAATGCTGTTGTTAAAGTTGATGAAAATACCGAGGTTATACTAAGTCCTAAGGCAGTTGAAGTTCAGGATGAGAAAATTCCTGAAATAAATTATGAAGATATTGGAGGCTTAACTGAAGAAGTAAAAAAAATAAGAGAGATGGTTGAGATTCCAATAAAGCATCCTGAGATTTTTGAAAGATTAGGTATACAGCCTCCAAAGGGAGTGTTGTTACACGGTCCTCCTGGAACTGGAAAGACTTTGCTTGCTAAGGCTGTTGCAAATGAATCTGAATCTAATTTTATTTTGCTTAATGGTCCAGAAATTATGAGTAAGTTTTATGGAGAATCAGAAAAGAAAATAAGAGATATTTTTGAAGATGCTGAAAAAAATGCGCCTTCTATAATTTTTATTGATGAAATTGATGCTATTGCTCCTAAGAGAGAAGAAGTTACTGGAGAAGTTGAGAGAAGAGTGGTATCTCAAATATTAACAATGATGGATGGTTTGAAATCTAGAGGAAAAGTTATTGTTATTGGAGCTACAAATAGAGTTAATTCTTTAGATTCTGCATTAAGAAGACCTGGAAGATTTGATAGAGAGATTGAAGTTGGAGTGCCAGATAAAAAAGGTAGATTGCAGATTTTGAAAATTCATACAAGAGGAATGCCTTTAACTAAAAATGTTGATTTAGATACTCTTGCTAGTGTAACTCATGGTTTTGTGGGAGCTGATTTAGAAGCATTATGTAAAGAGGCTGCTATGAATGTTTTAAGAAAACATCTTCCAAAAATAAAAATTGATGGAGAGGAGCAAATTCCTAAAGAAATTTTGGATAAACTTGTTATTTCACAGGACGATTTCCAAGATTCATTAAAAATTGTTAGACCTTCAGCTATGAGAGAAGTTTTGGTTGAAACTCCTAATATTTCTTGGAGTGATGTTGGGGGATTGGAAAATATAAAGCAAGAACTTAAAGAGGCTGTTGAGTGGCCATTGAAATTCCCAGATTCTTTTAAGAGAATGGGAATAAGACCTTCAAGAGGAATTTTATTATATGGACCTCCCGGAACTGGAAAGACTTTGCTTGCTAAGGCTGTTGCTAAAGAATCAGAAGCAAATTTTATTCAGGTTAAAGGGCCTTCATTATTGAGTATGTGGGTGGGTAAATCTGAAGAAGGTGTTCGAAAAATATTTGAAAGAGCTAGACAGGTTGCTCCTTGTATTATTTTCTTTGATGAAATTGATTCACTTGCAGGAAAAAGAGGAATGGAAAGTGGAACCAAGGTTACTGAAAGAGTTTTAAATCAGATTCTTGCGGAAATGGATGGTCTTGAAAATTTGAATGAGATTTTAGTTATTGGTGCTACAAACAGACCAGATATGCTTGATACAGCTATATTAAGACCGGGAAGATTTGATAAAATACTTTTAATTAACGCTCCTGAAGAAGAAGGAAGATTGAATATATTGAAGATTCACACAAAGACTATGCCTTTTGGAGATGCTAAGAAAATTTTTGATGATAAAAAAAAGGAAGAATTTTTGAAGGAACTTGCAAAACAAACTGATGGTTATACTGGAGCGGATCTTGAATCATTTGTAAGAGAGGCTGCGCTCTTGGCTTTAAGAGAGGATATTAATGCAAATAAAGTTTTGAAGAAACATTTTGAAAAGGCTCTTGATAAAGTTAAGCCAAGCATAACTAAGAATACAATAAATATTTACAAAAAAGTTGAAGAAAACTATTTGAGATCTGCAAAGGCAGCAGTTCCTGAGGGAAATAGTTATTTGGGATAATTAATATGAATTCTTTTGACGGATTATTGGATATGGAAGTTGTGGCATTTTTTGATTTACATATAAGGAATCCTTGTGAAGTTAATGTTAATGGGGATATTCATAATATAAGATATTTTTATTTGAACATGGCGAGGGAAAATTTGTCCAAATTAACAAATCCTTTTGCTGTTGATTATTTGAAGGGGCTTATTGAAGAATTTTCTTGATTTTATTCTGTTGTCACAATAACTTTATCTTTTTCTATTAACAAAGTGTGTTCGGCTTGGGCCACTTTACTTTTTGTGGATTCAACCAATTGAGTATAATTATGAATATTTCCATTGCTTACTAAATCTCTCAATGCCAAATTTGTTCGGTTTTGAAATTTTTTATACAGCCATCTTTCACAAAATGGGAGAGTGGAATAATTTTCTATTATAAATTTTAGTACTTCTCTTGAGGTTGGATTTCTTAATGGTTTATCTGAAATAACTTGATAAATAGTTGAGTGTGCTCCATCATGAATTTTTCCTGAGGCACTTTTTAATGTTGAGAAAGGTTCTATAGCGATTAATCCAGTTTCTATTTCTATATCCGAATTGGTATTTATATTTGGAATGGTTAATCCGGAATGCAAGTCATTTTGTTCTATTGAATGTCCTGAAAGATTTGAAATTGGAATGCATTTGTTATTTTCCATAGTGGATTCAATTTCTTTTCCAATATTTCCAAGGGTAGTTTTTGATTTTTTTGATTCTATTAATTTTATTGCGCTTTTGAGAGCTTCTTCTGCAGCTTTTATTAGATTTTTATTTTCGGAAGAATTTTCTAAATCAATTGAAAATGCAGTATCTGCAACAAAACCCTCGATTTGTACTCCCAAATCAACTTTTAACAATCCGTTTGCAAGAGTGGTATCATCATGTGCTGGGCTGTAGTGGGCTGCAATTTCATTTATTGAAAGATTTGTGGGGAATGCGGGTTTGCCTCCAAGTTTTACTATTTCAGATTCTATTTTTTCTGCTATCTCAAGTAAGGGCATGCCTTTTTTTATAAAAGTTTTAGAATGAGCTATAACTTGGCTTGCAATCTTTCCAGCTTTGATGATTTTTTCTTTATCTTTAGTATTCATGAATTAGTTAGAAATGAGACGTTTAAATAATTATCACCTCTTTTTACGAAGTTATTAATAAGACAAGTTCCCAGAATATCTTGTTGTCTCTGCTTGCTCATAAGGAAAAGACCCAAGGTTCTTTCTCCACTATCTCCTTTAAATTACTAACCTAAGAATTATATGAAGAATATGTAGCTCAAGCACGTTTGAATTTTTTATTATTAATAATTCGTCTTAACTTTTTTCTTTTAATCTTCTATTTTTTGGAATATAATTAGATATTTTTAATGCCGAGGCTTTTCCTGTTCCTAAAAAGTCTCCTTTGTGACTCATTATTAAGAAATCATTTTTTCCAGTTTGGATATCTAATTCATGCCCTTTCATCCATTGGTCTGTTTGTTGAGCATTTAGTTCAAAAGTATTTTCTTTTATTTGGTCTTTTAATATTTGGGTGCCTTCAATACTTAGTCTTATACCTCCATTAGCTATTTTTGATTCCTCTTCTTTTGCAAAATAAGTTCCTATTCTTTCTATAGAGATATTTTTATCAAGTTCGGTTATTTGTTTTTCTGAAAGATCTCCTTGAAAAAGAAAAATTCTTTCTGTACCGCTTCTTAATAAAATTCCAGGTATTTTTTGTATTCCAAATTGGGTATTTAGTTTTTTTTCAAATTGGGCTTTTTCTTTAGAATTGAAGATTTGTAACATCTTATTTAGATAATCTTTTTATTAGTCTAATTATTCCCCAAATTATCAAAAGAAGAACAGTTATTGCTAGATAAATGAGTAAAATGTAAACTCCTACGGCTAACATAACTGTACCTGCAATGGCTCCTCCCAAATCTCCTTTTCCAACTGCTGAAAAGAATGCTCCAAGAAAGATTATTGCGATTAAAATTCCTATTGCAATCCATATTCCCCAGAGTATTTTTGATAGTTTGTTTTTCATGTTTAGGTTATGCTTGACGACTTTAAATAATTATCACCTCTTTTGACTAAAGAATATTTTATTATCTTCTTCTAGGATTAGGACTCTAAATTTTTTCAAGTCCTGATTCGGTTATTGCTTTTCTTACTATTTCCAAATCCTCTTCATCTATCCCTTGCTCGTATTCCATATCTACACGGCTTTCTTTTAATACTTTTATATCTCCAGATTTTGTTTTGGAATATATTTCTGAAAAATTTATAGATATAATCCTTCTTTTATGATCTAAGATTTTAGTGTGGTACGTATAAAATACTTTGCTAGCATCTTCAGTAATATCCCTATTTGCATCAAATTCACAAAAATCTGCTAAATTTTTCTTTAAAGCTTCTCTCACAAATTTACTTTCTTTTTTGAGAAATGATTCATAATCTGTTTGTACGTAAAAGTTTTTCTTTCTTAGTACCATTGATTAATTCAGATATCCCTATTTATAAGAATTATTGTGATGTTTTGGAAACGACGAAGTTATTAATATGAATATATTTGAGGGTAATTTTATCATATTATTCTTAGGTTATATGGAGCAAATATGAATAAGGATTGAACAAGCACGTTTGAATTTTTTATATTAACTACTTCGTTTTATTCTTCTCTTACAAATTCATAAATTTCTTTTTGTTTGTGGCTGTTAAGAGAAATATGCTTTTCTCCTGTGGAAGGCTTAACATTTAGAAATTCCTTTTCGATTAGTTCTTTTACTGCTTCTTTTGCTTCTTTGCATCCTCTTAAATGATCTGGAAGAGCTTTTTGCAGATTTTTTAATTCAGTATGTCTTCCACCCCAAATATTTAGGTTCAGCATTTTTCTTAGAAATCTTTTCATAATTACCTCTTTTAATTCCATGAGTAATTAATAATCTTATATAATAAAAGCTTTTTGTTTTTCATAGTGCAAAAGTGTTCCAAAATAGGAACATTTAAATAGTTTAGGTTTTAATAATAAATATGGAAACATTATTTAGAAGGGCTTTAGGTGATACTCCAAAGATAAGAGTATTAGAGTTTCTTATTGAGGGGAGAGAATTAGATTATAGCATAAGTGATATTGCAGAAGGGGCCGAAATAGGTAGAACTACTTTATTTAGAGTTTGGGAGGATTTGCTTAAACATAAAATTATTCTTCCCACAAGGCAGATAGGGAATGCCAAATTATACAAATTAAATGCTTCAAATCCTTTTGTAAAAAAGTTTGTTGAGATATTTGATGAAATAATTGCTCCAAAGAGAAAGGTTTTTGTTAATTAAGTTTTAAATTATATTTTTGCTTTAATTATTTAATCTTTTTAAATTTCGCAAGGAAAAATCCCTCGGTATTATTATCTTGAGTATATATTCTACAGGCTTGGGTTACTTCTTTACTATATTCTTCTTCATTCCATTTTGTTATTCCAGGTCTGCAATTTATTGGGAGGATTATTTTTTCTATTTTTATGTTTGGAAATTCATTTAATATTGTGCTTATTACTGCTTCATTTTCTTCTGGAGCATGAGTGCATGTGCTGTAAACAAATTCTCCCCCAACCTTTAGAATTTCAATTGTCGCTCTTACAAGCTTTTTTTGGAGTTTGGAAAGAGAGTGAATTGTGTGGGGATTCCACATTAAAGCGGTTTTTGGGGTGCTTCTTAAAGTCCCCTCTCCAGAACATGGAGCATCAATTAATATTTTATCAAATTTATAATTTAGAGATTTTAATTTTTGACATAAGAATACTCCGTCTGTTCTTGTTATTACAGTATTTGTAACTCCGCATCTTTCAAGATTTGATGCAAGTATCTGTATTCTTGGAATGTTTAAATCATTTGCAATTATTGTGCCTGTATTATTCATTTCTGCGGCAGCTTGAGTGGTTTTGCTTCCAGGACTTGAGCAAATATCCAAGAGGAGTTCATTTGGTTTGGGTTTTAATGCGATAATTGGAAGCATGCTTGACAATTCTTGAACATAATAATAACCCAAAAGATGTTCTAAACTTCTTCCAAGCTCTCCAGGCATGAGATCACTTGTTATGAGCATTACTTCAGGATTTGATTTCCAGGGTTGCTCAATTTTCCAGCCTTTTTCATGCAATCTTTTTTTTAGAGCTTCTATGGAAATCTTAATTGTGTTGCATCTTATTGAATTTACAGGAGGTATTTGCATAATTTCAATATATTTTTCATAATCGCTTTCATTTGGAAGAAGAGTATGCATTCTTTCAACAAAAAGAGGTTTTAGGCTTGAGGGTTTAGTTATTCTTTCCATTTATTTTATAGAAGGAATGGGTTTATAGAATTTGGGATTAAAAGTCTTGGGAGTTAATAGCTTGGATTTGCTCCAATGTTTGGACAATTAAATTCTGGAATAGATATTTTTATATAAAAAAGTGGAAGTCCTACAACCTCTCCAAATTTCATATCTCCTCCAACGTGAATTTCCTTTTCATTTTCTTTTTTTTCTATTCTGGTTTGATAATCTGAACATACATGAATTTTTCCTAAAAATGCTTTTTTCACAAATTTACTTGCCATATATAAGCCAAGACCTATATCGCTTCCAGAACGGTTAATTTCTCCCTCATTAACTCTATATCCTTCTTCAAATATTCTTTCTAATTGTTCTTGGGTTAATTGTTTTTCTGTTCGGTTTTCCATTTCAAAATTGAGCACTCTTCCTTCTAAATTACTTATAGAGGCTCTTGCAAAAATTTGGGAGTCGCTTGCAGAATATTTTAAAGCATTTCCACAGACATTTCCTATAACTGAAGATAGTGTTTCTGGTGCGGTCCAGAATTTTTCATTCTCTAAATTTGTCGAATAGAAAGCAGTAACACCTTTACCATTATCAAGACTTGCAAAATTGGCTTCTATGTTATCTTTTAATATCCTATAAGGATTTGATTCTTTTCTGAATTTTAAAAGTTCAGTATGACTGATTTCTCCTAAATTATATAGTCCAACAGAATTTTTTAGTTGAATTGAGCATAGGTAATGTTTTTTAAGAAGAGTTTTAACTTTTTGCATATCAAGAGGGGCTATTTCATTTTCGGCATCTTTTATCATTTTTAATAAAATGTGAGAATATCCATCTACACCCACAAATGGGCCTTTTGAATCGTGTGCAATTTCCTGTCTTATTTGGTTTTGTTCTCTTAACGCCCGGACTAGTCTAGCATTTTCTTCTTCTAACTTGCTAACTTCACTTAGTATTTCTAAATAATTAACTCCATACACTTTGAGTAATTTGTTTAGTTTATTTTCTTCCATTTTGAATAGTTCATAGGTTCTTTGATTTTTATGTAAAATCTTTTCAGAACCCTTATAATTTGAACTAAGAAATCAGTTTAAAAAGCTTTCTAAAATATATTTTCCAAACTTGCTTTTTTTCTATTTTTGAAGTCAACAATTCTTTCTGCCAAATATTCTGCATGATATCCTAAAAATTTTGCTAAGGATTTTCCGTTTCTTGGATTGGGGTAAAAATTAGCAATACTTCCTGCTAAGATAAGCATTCCATGTTCTTCTGTGCTTCTTTCAGATGTAAAATATGTTAGAAGTCCTAATCCTATTAAAGGAGAGAACATGGCAAGATATTTTGTGCCTTTTATAAAAATGTTATCTAAAATACTATAAGAAGGATCCTCTCTTTTTTCCATGATTTGTTTTAATTATTATATGCTTATAAATTTTTATGATATTTTTGGATATTAATTATCACCTCTTTTAACAAATTGTTAATATACAATATTTTAGGATAGTTTGTTCCATATGGTTTGCTCATAGAATTATTAGATAACCTCATAATTGTTCCATATAAACCTGATTAACTTCTCTTATAAATTTTTATTATTAATTACTTAGTTTTAGAATTCAATGATGTCCGCAATCACAACAGCAATCTTCTTTCTTTGCGTTTAAAAGTATTGGTAGAACAATGTCTCCTAAACAACAAGGCACTATTACTGCTATAAACGTTATTATTAAAATTCCTATGAAATATATTGGAGTTAGGCTTATTGTGTATTTTGTTATATATAATAAACTTGCAAAGGTTGAAATGAAAATATGTAATGCATGGGGGAACTTTGATATTTTGAAAATTATTCCTAAAATGCAGCCTAACAGGGCCATTGCGAGGATTGTTATTGGACTTTCTAAAAGTGGGAGATGAAATTCTGGTTTAAGATTGAGGAGAGTGCTTCCGAGATAGGGAAAGATTACATCACTTAGGCTTCCAATTGCAATTGAACTAACTAAGCCTACTGCCATTGCTAATGGGATGTTCTTTTTGTATTTGTAGAACAATGCTGAAGAAACAATTGCCGCTATAATAATATGTAATTCATGAATTGTTTCAAATGAAGATGAGATTGTTGGAATTAGTGATTGTTTAAAGAAAAATATCGTAAAAACTATAGCTACTGCGAGAATTGATGCGAAAGCTGTGAATGGAGCGTGTTCAATTATTTCATAGTAGAGTTTTTTGTGTTGCATGATTATCTGTGTGAAAATTCCTTTTTATAATTATCACCTCTTTTGTCTGGACGAAACTAAATTATTAATGTACTAAAATTTGAGGGTAAGGTTATTAGGTTGGAGAAGACACAAGTTTCTTCTTCCATCATCTTCTTTAAATAACTATTAGAATATTTAATAATATTATGAGCAAAAAATGTGGCACAAATATGAAGAACATGTGGCACAATTTATTCTTGAAATCGTTTTATTAATTATTTAGGATTAGTATGAATTTATTGAATTTTTATTTTCAAAAATCCCCTAACTTCATTTGCTTTTTTCCATCGGTTAGGGTTTTGGCGTCTATGTTGAAAACTTGCAGAATGTTTTCTACTGCGGGAAGGAGTTGCTTTTCGAGGTAATATTGGGTGTCGTACTTTCCGGGTTCTTCTGGAAGTTTTACTCTGTCTCGAACTAATTTGCTTTTTTCTTTTCCTGCTTCAGGTTCTGAAATATAAAACTTTATGAGATCTCCATGTTCAATTGGGATATTTTGTTCTTTCATTTTCTGGGCGGCAATTACATGAGGGGTTATTGCTTTGTACTCATTGAGGGGTTTTGAAAGTTGTGATTTTATGATAAGGGATTCTAGCGGTATTTCTCTTGCTTTTAATTTTTTTATTATGTCTTTTATGTAGATGAGGGCACTTGTTTCATTTCCATCTTCAAGAATGGTTTTTAAAATGTGATTTTGAGTTTTTCTTGCTAAATCGCACCAATCTCTTCTTACTGTTTCAAATCCTCTTATTTTTAGTTTGTTGTTTTCATCTAAAAGAGCATATTTCTTTTTTGCACCAATATCTCCAGAGCGTTTTGTCACCCATAAACCTCTTTTGAAAAATCCTTCAAGTTCAAGTTTCATAACTCCCGGAAGTTCATCGTTTAATTTTTTTAGAAGATTTAGAATATCTTGTTTAGAATGATGCTCCATTAAAAATGCAGTTGAATCTGTATCTCCAAAAATAACTTTATATCCTGCTTTTTCAACTTTGTTTGTTATTTCTTGATTAAATTTTCTAACGAAGGCTAGGACAGACGCACTTGCTTCTAAGGAATAATATCTTGCTCCGAAAAATCCTATATAACCATGAGCCGAGGCTGAAAGCACTTTAAATGCATTACTTCTTGCTAGAGTTATTGGATTGGGATTGGCTTTATATTCTGCTTTGAAGTGTTTTCTTTTTTCGAAAATATCTTTAAGCATTTCTGGAAAGAATCCTGGAGTTTTGCTAAAATAGAAATGAGTTTTCTTGCCTTGGAATTCTACTTCTGGAGATTCGAAACAATCTTTTTCTTTTTTTTCTAATAATGTGGATTTTGAAATGTTATGTGTAATTATGATACTTGTGTGCATTGAGGTAAAATCAAACATAGCAATGTTTTCATAAATTCCAGGAGTGGGTTGAAAGACAAAAGCTCCCTCAACACTTAGATTCTCTCTTCTTTCACTTGATTCATTATATCCTGGCTTTTTTTCTGGAATTTCATTGAAATTGTTTAAATGATGGAGAATATATGATTCAGTGTATTTGGATAATCCTGCTCTGCTTATTTCAAATATTGGTTCTTGTGTAGTTCTTGTAAATTCAAGCATGTCTGGCCAGAATTTTTCGAATAGTTGAAATGTTAAAACTGAATCATGCAAATTATATTCATAATATTTTAACCAATCTTTCTTTTCTATTTTTGAAGAATGCTGAAGCTTGAAATCTTTTTTTGTATCTCCTAAAAATTCTTTTGCAACTTCGTTTAATGTTAGGGTTTCAGATTTCATGTATTGGGCATATGCTGTTCTGATGAATTTTAGAAGATCTATATGTACTAATCCTGATATTTCTCCTGTTAGAGTTCCAAAACCTCCTCTTGAGAATTTTGGTTGGGTTCCATCTAGACCAAGATTTAATTTAACTCCATTTTTACCCGCTCTTTCTCTTAAATATGGAAGATCAAAAGAATCTGAGAAATAACCTACAAGAAAATCTGGGGCATAGGCTTTTATATGTTTAACAAATCTTTCTAATAATTCGGCTTCATCTTTTACAAATTCAACATAATCTAGTTTTTCATTTTATTTATCATGTTTCCAGGTAATTACTTTTTTGAAGTTTTTTCCTACCAAAGAAACCATTAAAATATCACCTTCACCTATTTTGAAATCGTCTGTTTCTATGTCATAAGCAAGAACTTTGGGTTGAAATTCTATTTCTTCTTTTTCCAATGGTTTTTTTGAGTTTAGCTTAATGCAATAATCCACTTCTAGAGCAGAATCTATTTTTCCGAAATCTTCTGAATTGTTTAAGAGTTCTCCTGAAATTTCAAACCAGTTTAAGGGGGTTAAATTACTTTCAATTATGTAATGAGTTACATATCCTAAGTCATAACCTCTTCTTTTTTCTATTTCTTCGAAATCGAGATGGTCTGCTATTTCATGAAGATCTTTATAATTGGTTGCGAAAATTTTTAGGGCCTTTACTTTTTTTGACATGAAGTTTTTTTCATGAATTTCCACTTTTTCAACTTGTGTATTTCTGCCTTTTGATTCAAGTTTGATTTTTGAGATTTCTTTGATTAGCTTATCTATTTGCTTTTGGGGGATTGCGTCTTTTAGAATTGCCCAAAGGTAGACTGGACAGGAGTCAATTACACAAATTTGCTTGCCAGCCTTATCTCGGCCTATAATTCTGGCATAGTTTCTGCCTTGCCAGTCAAAGTAGTCATAGTCTATTGGGAGGAATTGGGTTTGCATGTTTTAGGATAAGGGGGGAATTATATAAGGTTTATGTGAATTGCGAAATAAATAATTAAACAGAAAGATTTATATATTAGTACTCATATGAGTATATGTATGGGAAGTATTAATATCTCAATAAGAGATGATGCATATAATTATCTTCAGGGTTTGAAGGGTAATAGAAATGTTAGTTATTCAGATGTTATCTTAGAACTTAAGCAATGTAAAGGGAGGCAGGATGTAATGAAATTTTTTGGAGTATTAAAAGATAAAAAAGATTGGAAAGAATCCGAAGAAAATATGAAGTCATTTCGAGTATCTTTTAATAAAAGAATTGATAAAAAATGATTGGTTTTGATACGTCTGCCATAATTGATTTATTTAAAGGTGATGAGAATATTAAAAAATTATTAATTGGAATGTCTGGTGAAGCATTTGCTGTGAATCAATTGAGTTATTTGGAGATTATGTTTGGAATTGATTCTAAAAATGTTAATAATAATGAGGAGGAAATTTTTTGTGATAATTTTTTTGATTCGTTTAATAATTATGGACTTGATATCAATTCAAGCAAAATGGCATCGAAAATATTTCATGACTTGAAAAAATCTGGAATTACTATTGAGATGTTTGATTGTGCTATTGCTGGAATATTTTTATCTAATGGAATAAATGTAATAATCACAAAAAATACTAAACATTTTGACAAGATTAAGGGTTTAAAAGTTATTGGATATTGAGTCAATTTCTTATCGTTTTTGCCGAAGGTTTAAATCCCTTTCCAATCCTTTAAATAGCGTCTTTAAAAAGGGTTTTTAAGCGCTTGGTGTGCGTCCCACGGACATATGTCCCTAGGCTATACATATTTACTCAAACCCTAACTTTATAAATACAAATATCTCAAAATCAATATGGAAAGAAAGAAATTCAATCAACCTGAAGAACAAGAACTAATTCCTCAAAGAGTTCCTTTACCAAGAGGTAGAGAAGTTATAGGAATTATCGAACAAAGACTTGGAGGAAACAAGATGATGGTTGCATGTTTAGATGGAAAATCAAGAAATTGCAGAGTACCTGGAAGACTAAAAAGAGAATTATGGTTAAGAGAAAATGATGTGGTAATTGTAGAACCTTGGGAACTTGATAATACTAGAGGAGATGTTCTAATAAAATACAGACCTAATCAAATTGAATGGCTTAAATTGAAGGGCTATCTCAAATCAGATAAATTAGAATTTTAAATTCCATGAAAAGCATTCCATCTGACAAACTCCCGAGAATTATAAAAGCAAAAAATATTCTTCAAAAAGCTCTTAATATAAAAATTTCTTTTGAAAATTCAAACACTGTAATTGATGGCTCCCCTGAAGACGAATATGTTGCTGAAAAAGTAATTGATGCTCTAAATATGGGGTTCCCTCTTTCAGAAGCTCTTCTACTCACAAAAGAAGAAAACATGTTTGAAATAATAAATATAAAACATCACACAAAAAGTAAAACTCTTGAAAGAATAAGAGCCAGAATAATTGGAGCTAAAGGAGGCACCCTTAGAACTCTGACAGATTTAACGCACAGCTTCTTCCAAATAAAAGGAAATGAAATAGGAATTATAAGCACAGCAGAAGAAATGCCCACAATTCATGATGCAATAACTAACCTTATACATGGTTCAAAACATGCAAATGTTTATTCAATGTTAGAACACCAAAAACCAATACCAGTGTTTGATTTGGGTTTAAAAGAACCTAAAAAGCCAAAAAAGAAGAAGGCAAAAAAGGAAAAAGATACGGAAGAAAAAGAAGACGACAACTGAATAATTAATAATAAAATTCTTAAGATAAATTGAGCAATCCTTGTTAATAATTCTTCAAAAAATAATAAATTCCACAAACATAAGTTTTAAATATGAAGAGTATTTACAAAAATCAAGACCCAATAGCTCAGCCGGTAGAGCGCTTGACTGTAAGACAACAAGTTTCAAAACATGGAAGACACGAGGACTTACAAAGATCGAAGGGAATACAATATACAGGCAGTAACTAAGAGAAGAAAACAAATTCGTCTCAAAGCAATCGCCCAACTTGGTGGGAAATGCACAAAATGTGGATATTCAAAATATCCAGAAGTGCTTGAATTTCACCATAAAGATCCTTCAGAAAAGGATTTTAGTATCTCAAGAAAAGGTCATTGTAGAAGCTGGCAAAGAGTCAGCAAAGAAATCGAAAAATGCGATTTGCTTTGTGCAAATTGTCATCGTGAAGTTCATGTAGAACTTGATAAATTAGCAGCTTCCAAGAGAAATCTTGGAATGAACAGCGAGTAAATTCAGGGAAACCCTAATTCAAATGAATGAATGGGCAATCCTGAGCCAAGCCCCAATAGGGGAAGGTGCAGAGACTAGAGACTCGCTACCTAAAACCACAAAATTGTGGTCACGGCAATGGGATAGTCCTACCCTTCAAGAAATTGGAGAAGGTTGTAATCAAGATGTCGGAGGTTCGAGTCCTCCTTGGGTCGTTTATTTTTTAATTTTAAAAAATAAACATATCTTTTTATATAACCCTCCTTTGTAATTTTATGAAGAAATATGCCATATGGGCTTCAATTATAACTCTTGTTTTTCTAATATCAACTATCTCTGCTTGCCAATATACTGAGAATAAACCTATTTCAAGAGAAGTTTTAAGCTTCTATGAAAATGGAGAATTATTAGATTATAATCTTTTAGAAGCAAAAGATTTCACAACAGGATCTTTTAGTAACTGGTTTGCAAGTTGGAATCCTCCCCCTAGTTTTAAAGTATATAATAACTACCAAGAACAAATTAATGTTACTATCAATTATGTCTATTATGGAGAATCCAAATCATCAGATATTCTAATTGATTCAAAAGGTTACACTTCCGTTACTTATGATTCAGACCCAAATAGAGATAGAACTTTTAATCAAAATAGTATTACTTACGATATCCATAATTCTGGATTGGAATCAAAAAGAGAAAACTTATTTTTTGACAATTTTGTTTGCAAAACATGTCCAAACGGAAAGGAATGTTTAGATGATGGACAAAATTGTAGTTCAAATAGTGAGTGTGGTTCAAATGTCTGTAATCCAGATAATAAATGTGGAAAACCTGAAGATTTTAAGGGATGCCCAACTGGAAAAGTCTTAAGAGATAAGTTATGTGTAGATGGTGCCTGGACAATTTTTAAGAAAAATATACCTTGGATAATTTTAGTATTATTATGCTTGGGGATAAGTAGTTTCTTCCTTATACGAGCAATTCATGAAAAAATAAAGAAGGGAATAATTGTAGATGGAAAAAAAGAAGCAGAAAGAATAATAAATAATGCACAAATAGAAGCCCAAAAGATTATTAGAGATTCAAAAGAAAAATTAAAGAATTTGAATGATAAAATTGAAGAAAAACAAAACTTAGAATTACAATTAAAAAATGAGGAACAAACAAAAGAGAAAGCAAAGAAAATTAGAGCAGAGTTAAAAAAGACTGTTGAAGATATCTCTAGAATAAGTGAAGAAAAAATTAATGAAATAAATAATCTTTTAAATTCATATAGAACACTTTATGGAAGAGACTTTATTTTTGATAATGGTTATATTAGATTTGCTAAAAGCCCTAGAAATGAGAATGAAAAAGGGGAGTATTTTCATAGATGGTTATATAGGACAAAGAAAGGCAATATAAAGCCAGGATATGAAATTCATCATAAAGATTTCAACAAATTAAATAACAATCTAGAAAATTTAGAGGAGTTAACCCCTGAAGAACACCAAAATAAACACATTCATAGATATAGATAAAAAATGGTTAAGAAAAACTATAAAGGTTATGAAATAGAAGATAATAAAGAAGAATTTATCCATAGAAAGAGAGCTTATCATATTTATTTAGAGAATAGAGATAAATATCCTTTGCCTTATTCTGCTTATGAGGTTCATCATATAGATTTTGATAAAACAAACAACAAAGTAAGCAATTTACAGATATTGACTCCAACAGAACACGATAAGATACACGAAGAACATGATAAACTTATTAAAAAACAAGATGAGAAAGAATTGGAAGAAGTGATTAATTCTAATAATTTTGTAAATCATATAAATAGTAGAATAATTAAACTTTTTGAAGAAAATAAATACTCTTTTAGAAAATTTGCAATTTGGATTAAAAATCATCGTGGAGCATATAATAGTGAAATAACAAGGGAACTTGATTCTTATCTAGATTAAAATGAAAGATTATTTAAAAGACCTAATGTATACCTTTAGAGAACAACCTTATAAGATTCTATGTACATCAATTCTAATTTGGATAATCTTACCAACATTAATTTTTGCGGGGGGCGGAATAGCATTACTATTCAAAATAATTACATTAGATATTTTTACAAATCTTTTTGCCAATGCTATAATTCCTTGGTGGACAGCAATAATCTTGGATTTTAAAAAATTTATTCTAGAGTATATAGTTTTATTTATAATAACTTTAATTCTTGCCAATCATAAAATTATTAAGACAATCGGTTTTAATGAACTAATCAAAAAAATAATGTAATTATTTTTTGAAATCAATCACCTTATAAATCCAATTTCTTCCATATAATCATGCCACGCGCACCCAAACAACCAATCATCAAGCAGGAATTATTAAACATTCCAAAAGAGTTTATCAGATTTGCAACTCCAAAAGAAGTGGCAATTTACCGAGCCGAAAAACTCAAATGTCAAAAGCTTGTTGAAATCGGAGCAGGAATTGGGGGCCAAACTCTCGCATTTTCAAAAGCCTGCAAACAAGTACTCGCAATTGAACTAGATAAAAAGAAAGCCGGACTTCTAATCAATAACATTGAAAAACTTGGAATAAAAAATATCCAAGTTTTAATTGCCGATGCCTTAAGCCAAGATACAATAAATAAAATAAAAGACTTTCAACCAAACATAATCTTCATTGATACCGAAAGACCCGAAAAATCAAGCAGAACTCTAAAAGAAATAAAACCAGACATTCACAAATTAATAGAAACCTATTCAAAAATAACAGAAAAACTAGCAATAGAAATTCCCCCCTTCACCCAAGACATTCAAACATTAAAATACAAATTCGAACAAGAATTCCTCTCTCTAAACAATCAACTAAACAGATTAACTCTATATTTCAACACACTCGCACAAACAGAAAAATCTGCAATAAGTTTACCAAGCAAAGAAATCATAATCCAATCAGAAAAAGAAATAAAGGCCCAAACAGCATCCTCAACAAAAACATTTGAATATCTTTATTCAATAGACCCAACAATCGTTGTAGCAAACCTCACATCCGAACTTGCAAATAAATTCCATTCAGAGATTCTACAATTAAACAAACCAGTTTTATTATCCAAAGATCTTATCCATTCAAATTTTCTAACACCTTACAAAATTCAAAGAACCTGTGAAAACAAACCAGAAAAAATTATGCAAAACATAAAACAAATCGGAGCTGGAAAAATAATCTTAAGATACACAATCGACCCAAAAGACTATTGGAAAGAAAGAAATATGTATGAATCACAATTAGTAGGAAATAAAGAATTAAATCTTTTCAAAAACGAAAGTCAAAAAGAAGCTATCCTCTGCTCAAAATTATAATCCTAAATAATTAATAATAAAAAATTCTAAACGTGCTTGTTCCATATATTCCTCATAATTGTTCCACATTTTGTGCAAATATTTTTATTAGAAAACCTAAGAATTATATGAATAATATGTAGCTCCCCCCATCTTAAATGTATATTCATATTAACTATTTCGTTAAAGGAGGTGATAATTAATTCGTGGAATAATTAAGTATAAATATCCCTTGGCTTCCACATTCTTTTATTCTTATACTTATCAAAATAAAGATAATTATCCAATTCTACTTTTTTTCGGGGTTGTTTTTTCTCTCCTCTAATTTCCGATTCATATCCTATTGGAAATATTGCTTCAATATCCGCATCTTCAGGAATTTCAAGAATACCCTTAACTTGAGATTCAACAAAATATCCTATCCAGCATGTTGAAAGTCCCTTATTCTCAATACTTAACAAAAAGTTTTCAATTGCTGCACCATTTTGTTGAATATTAAATTTTTTACCTCTATCCTCATAAGCATTAACTAAAAGTTTTGGTTTTGAACAAACTACCACCAAATATTGTGCAGTCCCAACAAAGGGTTGTTGACAAGCTTTTGTAATTTTTGCAATTTTTTCTTGATCTTGAACAACAATAACTTTCATTGTCGGAATATTTCCTGCAGCTGGAGCATATCTCATTGTATCAATACATTCAACAATATCTCTCCAATCTGGTTTCTTCTTAGAAAAATTACGCACGCTCTTTCTTTGCTTTATTGCCTTATCTAAATCCATATTTTATAGAAGATTATGTAATTAATAAAGGTTTTGGGAATAATATATATTTCACAATCAAAATCCTTTTTCTTTCATTACCTTAGCAACCCCTTCAAAATAATCTGAAATTTTTGCTTCTTGTAATTCTCTCTCAATCATTTCCATAACATATGGAGCATCAATAGGTTCTTCCAAAGCAGAAAGATTCAGTTGAGCCCTCCCCCTTAAAAATGCATTTACTCTAGGAGTTTCATATTTTGTATGACGATAACAATGATTACAATAACTTCCTCTTTTTACAATTTTTTGATGCCCCTTCTCCTCACACTCAAAATATCTTCTATCTAAAATATCTTCAGCTCTTTTAAGAGAAACTTCCAAATCATTAAACTTTTTCTTAATAGCCTCTTTTGTTTTAATATCCATAAAAAATAAATATTTTAATAATTTATAAGCATTTATTTAATAAAATTCAATAAAGTTCTCACCGGTTCTCAAGAAAAAAATAAAAAATAAAAATAAAAAAATAAATTAACTAGGGCTTTTACCTCCAGACTTCGATTCCAAGATCAGACATTTCCTTTGACGGTCTTGTATGTCTTCTCTCGTCTTCATCAGATCTTCCTAAAACATAAGGTGACTTAACTCCAGTCATAATAGTTATAACTCTTACCTTACCAGTAAATTCCTTACTGATTCTGGCACCAATTATAACCTGAGCCTCATTACTTAGGTTGTCTGAAACTGTTTTACCTATTGCATCGAACTCTTCTAATTTTAAATCAGGTCCGCAAGTTACATGTATTAAAGCTCCAGTAGCTCCTTGATAATCCACGTCAAGTAGAGGATGTGTCAAAGCTTGTCTTACAGCTTCAGTAACACGGTCTGCAGCGTCTGATTCTCCGATTCCGATAACAGCAACTCCACCATTCTTCATGATTGTTGAAACATCAGCGTAATCCAAGTTAATTAAACTAGGAAGAGTGATTGTCTCTACAATTCCCTTGATCATTGTTGATACAAGTTCATTAGCAACGGCGAAAGCCTGTTCAATAGGTAATTGTCCAGCAATATCTACAAGTCTGTTGTTATCCAATACTATACAAGTATCAGTAACGTCTCTTAGCTCTTGCAAAGCAAATTCAGCTTTGTCAACTCTTGCTTTTTCAGATTCGAAAGGCATTGTAACAACACCAATAACCACTGAACCTGTTTCTTTTGCAAGTTGTGCAACTACCGGACCAGATCCTGAACCAGTACCTCCACCAAGACCAGCTATAACGAAAACCATATCGGCTCCGCCAACAGCTTTCTTTAATTCAACAATAGCCTCTTTAGCAGCTTCTCTTCCTTTGTTTGGAACACCACCAGCACCTAATCCTCTTGTAAGTTCTTTACCTATCAAGATTTTTTCGTCACATTTAGTAACGCTCAAGTGCAAAGCATCAGTGTTGCAAGCATAAACAGTAGCTCCATTGATTCCTTTGTTGAAAAGCCAAGTAACAGCATTGCTTCCCATACCACCACAACCAACAACTTTGATATTAGCCTTACCAGCCTTCAATTCGTCAAAGTTAATGCTGTGAGTAGCTGCTTTTTCAACTGCTTCTTTAGCAAAACTCATTACCATTTTTTCTCTTTTATTTTAACCTCCTTTCATTTGTCTTCGTCGCAAGCGACGGCTTAACAAATCTAAGATTCGTCTTGCACAATTCAGAGAAGTCTTGTTTAAATATTCTTCTGTATAAAAAAATATGAATTGTAAACACAAAAAAATAAATTATAAAGGAAAAATATGAATGTTTTTTGAAGAATATTTAATAATTTAAACAAAATTTAATTAAAATCATTAATAAAATATAAATTAACACACGGGCATAGTAGGGTCTCCTAAAAGACTCATCTTTTCAACAAAAAAAGTTCCCCAGTTCTGAGCACCATTGTCAACTGCAAGTTTATAATTCTCAATAAGTGCGGAATCGAAAGCCTCCCCTAGTCTTTTATTTTTACAATTTTTAAAAAAAGATGGAATAAATCCATAATCATATCCATATCCTCCATATTTTGTACCGCCAATTACAGCAACTGCACCATTTTCTCCAAGTAAAAATCTTTTAGAAAGTGTTCTATCACTAGGATTTGAATAATCTACTGTATCACATCCACCTGTAAATATAACAGTAGGTTTATCTTTATTATTTAATTTATCAATATCGTCTGTAAAAAAAACTGGAAGAAACATAAATGAACTCCCATGACCATAAAATATAGAAAATTTTTTTCCTTTGTTAATTTCACTTGCAATAACAGGAGCAGCCTCATTCCTAATCTCATCAGCCACAAAAGATTTGGAAGAGGGTTTATAAGTTAAAATATTAAAACCATATCCTTGGATTAGATTTTTATGTAATACTGCATAAGCATCATATTCTATAGTAGAACCAAATAAAAAAATATCATTAGAAGGAACATACGAATTATATAATTCTAACTTATCAATCCATAATTTTGCTTGCAAATTATCTTTTAAAGTAATTCTTCCAACAGCTAAAGTCGGTAAATTATCCTTAGGCAAACTATATTTTAAATCTGTAGGTGTTGAATCAATAGCAAGAGAATTTTTACTATAAAAAGTAGGTATTGTATTAACATCGCCAAATAATAAAACATAATTTAATGTAGGATTAATGTTTTTAAAATTCGATATTAATTGAACAATTGTATCCGCATTTTTCCCATCAATATATTCTATTTTAGTTATAATGCCCTGAGATCTACGTAGATTAGCTAAACGATTTGCAGAATCTGATAATGTAGAAGACGTAAGAATAATAAAATCTACACTCAAACATTTCCCATCCTTACATCCATTCTCACACAAATGTCTCTCCACCTGATGATATCCATTCGCATCACAATAATGCTCATATAAATATCCTGTTTGAACTCCATTGTTTGATTCACAAACATCTGAACCTGTAAAAATTTCTCCAGCAGAAGCACTTGTTGGAATTCTATATCCTACAGCCATTCCTTTATTAGAATAATTTATTCCACCATCAGAATCACTACAATCCTTATTACAATAATCTCTATTGTTCCATGTATTAACACATCCTCTTGTGCAAATATAATTTCTAGAACTTTTGGTATTTCCCACACAATAAACTTCATTTAAAGTATTCCCCATACAATTATCATCAGCAATAATAAATGCCCTATATCTATTTTGATATCTAACCTTTCCGCCAATAAATAAATCATTTCCAGAATCGTAAAGATTTTCACAAGGTGTATTAAGATAATTTCCTGTTATAATATTCCCAGTTATATTATTTTCAAATCTCTCAGTAATTGAAGATAAAAAAAGAGCCCCCACCAATACTAGAAAAAAAACTGCAAATAATTTCCTCTTCATAATTATGTCAAAGAAAAGAACTATAAAAACTTAATCAAATACTTTTCCTCAACTTTTCAAATATCCACAAACTTTTTCCAAAATTTCAGAAAACTTTTCTTTTCTCAATGCCCCAATTTTATATTTTATCACAAATCCTTCCATGCTTCATCTTCTTCTTTATTCATCCAAGTTTTTGCTAAAGATTTTTCGGACCAAATTGCATCTTCAGAAATAGATTCTTTTATCATTTGCACTTTCAAATTTATTTTAGAATTATTATTTTTCATATGAAATAGTATTAATTTTAATTATCAAATTTTTATCAATTTCAATCTACGCACAAACCTTATTCTCTGTAACAATTCCATTCGCAGCTTTAATCAAAGACCAATTAAGCTTCAAAAGATTAGATACAAATTGATTTTCAATATTAAATTTATAATAATCAGACTTCCCAACTTTTCTAGTTTTAATGAGAATTCCAGCCTTAATCATCTGAGGGAAAAAATTTATAATTGAATTATAACTCACATTACTTTCTCTCGCTATTTCAGTCATTGGATAATCAAAAAAATAGTTTCCAATAAGAAAATCTAAAACTCTCAATTGAGGAGTATCCCCAAAATTCTCTAAAAATATTGATTTATTTTCTTTCGCTTTCATTTTATATAATTATAATGATATAATTTTATAGTTTTATAAATCTTTCTCTTTTTATAATAAATCTTTCATTTATAGAAACATTTAAAAGTTGAGGTATTTTATAGCTTTATGCCAGATGAACAAAAAGAGAGGGCTCGTTTGCTCTATAAATTAATTGGCAAAAATAATTGGAATGCTTGTTATGATAGATTAGAACATTTCAAAAGATTTCAAAACTTAAAAGAATATATAAAAGATTTTTCAAATTCTGGATGGATAATAATACATAAAAAACCAGATTATACTGCAATATCTCTAAATACACAATACAAAAAAGAAATAATAGAATTCATTGAAATTAATCTTCCAGAACTAAGAGGACTTATTAAATAAAAATTAAACCAATTTTCTCAACCTTTCAATCTTTTCCCAATTTTTTCTTAAATTTTCATTCCCTTTTTCAATACACCTAGATAAAAATTCATCACCAACCAAAACTTTTCCACAATCAACAACCGGAAATTCCAATCTTTCAGTATTTAACAATTCTAAAATAAATCTTGAACCAAAAGAAATCATTCCCGAACGTTTCCACCCACAAACCTGAGCCTTCCTTATCAGAACCTCAGCACTTTTCAAATCTCTACAAGCAATATGTAATATCGCAGGTTCCTGTTTAAATTTTACAATAAGTTTTTTCCCTAGAGAAGTTTCAACAACCTCTTTCAAATCCAAAATAAATTTATTAAAATCAACAATATCATGATACACCTTAAGAAAAAGTCCTTCAGCCTTTTTATCCTGTTCAATCATCAATAAGATTCGACCAGAACACGACGATGTTGTGTAATAATTTTTATTCTTATTTATATCAACACACAACCCAGAAATCTTCGCGTCCCATTCCCCAATAGAAGACTTATCCAATTTAGAAAGCACATCTTTCTTTCGCATGTCAAATGAATTAACTACCATAAAATAAACTATTAAACATCATTTAAAGATTTAACGAAGAATTGTTAATAATACAAATCCCAAGAATAAATTGTTCCATATGACCTGCACATTTTGGTCCCACATAAACCTCATAAACATCCAGTCAAGGAAAAAGAGGTGATAATTATTTCAAAAACTTCTTCAAATCTTTATAAGAAATATATTTTATATTTAAACTTCTATTCAATTCTTTAGGAAGCTCTCCAGAAACTAACTCTTTAATAATATAAACAGATTTTGGTTTAAACCATTTCGAATATCCTATTTCCATTAACACCCCAACAGCATAACCTACACATAATAAAATATCAGTTTCCTCATTAAATTTCTCAGGTTGATTTCTCCATGTTCCACAATTAATTGCCTCTCCTAATTCTACATTGACATGTTCTTTATATCCAAATTCCTTATCATCCAAAGGAAGAATTTCATAAACCTTTTTGCCTTTATTTTTTATATATTCTTTAGCAAAAAATTCAGAAGTAGCTCCCTTATCTGGAGTTATAACAATTTCATAATTTACAATATCTCTAGCCAACTCTAAAAGAATTTTCTTAGCATCAGAATTTACTTCTTCAAGATATTCAATTTTACTCGGACCAATTATACCAATTCTCATTTTATTTCATCAAATTCCTCTTAAACTCTTCCAAATCTTCCTTTCTTATAGTTGCAGCTGCTGCAATTTTATGCCCGCCAGCACTAGCACCATCCAAACCAATAATCGCTTTTTTCAGAATTTGAGGTAAATCATATTTCGCAGTTTGATTTCTTGCGCTTATTTTTATTCCCCCATTTAAAGGACTTGCAAAAATTAAAACACTATCTGGTTTAATTAATGAAATATTCGTAGCTACTGGAGCCACTATATTAAACTTAGGTTCAAAATAATAAAAATAAGAATTATTATATTGATTAAATTCGGCATTCTTTTCAAAATCTTGCATAAAATAAGCCATTTCTTTATCCACAACAGAAGCAAACTTTTTCAACTCTTTCAGTTTTTTTTCTTTTATCAATCTGTAAGCCTCAGGATAATTATTATTAAAATAAACCAATGCGGAACATAGAGTGTCCGAAACTCTTCCTGGAACAGATTTTCTTATTATTTCATTACTCCCATTTAAATTTTTAAAAAAACCCTTCATAAAATTAAGATTATCTGGATTAAGATAAGAAAATTCTGAAACCATTGTAGAACATACCAACCAACCCCAATTTTTCCTATTCAAAATTCCTTTTTCATTTCCAAGATCATATAAAATATATGTAACACATTCTGGTGTGGCTGTTTTAATCGCATTTTTTCTATTTTTCCATTCGGGAGTTATAGGATGATGATCAATAAAAAAAGTATCAAACTTATTTCTAAAGGACTCAAAACCCTCTAAATCATTTCCATCTGCATGAATATCTAACATAAAAATTTTATCTAATTTTTTACCACTTATTCTTTTTTCAGCATCACCAAACATCCCTTTTCTATATTCAACAAAATCAATATAATCCACACTTTTTCCATAATTTTTCAAAATCTCTTCCAAAAAAATAGCCGAAGCAATTCCATCCAAATCTGTATGTGTAAAAACTCCCACTCTATCATTTTTATCAATACTAAAAACATAATTCCAAAAATCCTCTTTTTTACCAACTAAATAATTTATTGAGTTTCCCATTTTATTGTCCATTTATTCCTTTTCAAGAATCTCCGCACGAATTCCATTTTCATCACACAATTCAACAAATTCTTTTGCATCATACTCCGTTCCAACAATTGAACCATAATGCATAGGTATTGCAATTGTGGGTTTGATCATCTCCGCAGCCTCAGCAGCTTCTTCAGCATTTAAGGTATATCTTCCCCCAACAGGAAGTAACGCAACAAATTCTGTATTAGGCTGCTTATACCCCGTAAGTTTTTGCATTTCAGAAATTTTGTCACAATCTCCTGCATGATAAATTGTAACGCCTTCCATTTTCACCAAATAACCAACCCATCCTTCATCTTTTGGATGAAATGATTTATCAGTATTATAAGATGGAATAGTAGAAATTTTTATACCTAAAACGCTCAACTCCTGTCCAGGTTCAACAATCTCCATTTTTACAGGAAAATCAAATCTAGTTATTTTGCTTTGACAGTCTGCGGTCATCAATATCCTTGTTTCGGGCTGAATTACCTTTTGTATATCTGCAAAACTACAATGATCATAATGACTATGTGTAATTAATATTATATCCGCCTTTTCAAGGCCATCTTTTATATTAAAAGGGTCTATGTAAATAATTTTTGAATTTTTAATTAAAAAACCCGAATGCCCAAGCCATTTAAGCTCTATTCCAGCAATCTTCATAAAAAGACGAACAAATGACGCTTTAAAAGGATTTTTATATGAAAAAGTAACCCAAAAGACGAAATTATTAATGATACAGGTTCCAAGTATAGATTGTTCCATATAATCTCATAATTGTTCCACATTTTCTGCAAATATTTTTATTAGAAAACCAAAGAATTATATGAATAATATTTAACTCAATCTACCCTCAGATATATTATTAATAATTATTCGTTAAGTCAAAAGAGGTTATAACTAACTCAATCGTTCCACCGCTCTAGCCACCTGTAACAACTTTTGCTCCTGAAATTTATCACAAATTACTTGAAGACCAACCGGACAACCCTCAACCAAACCAACCGGAACAGAAACCGCGCAGTTGCCAGCAAGATTTGCAGGTATTGTTAAAACATCTGCAGCATAAGCGTCTTCAACAGAAACTTTACTTCCAATTTTCCAAGGAAGAAGTGGAACTGTCGGACTTATAACACAATCAACATCTTTGAATATTTTTGAAAATTCTTCTTCAATTAATTTTTTAGCTTTTTGTGCTCGATTATAATATCTTCCACCATATTCTGCTTTAGTAATCTCCGAACCCCCTAAAATTCTTCTCAAAACTTCCGGTCCACAAACATCCTCAATTTTCTTTCCATACCTACGACCATCAAACTTTCTAGTTCCTGAAAAAACTTCAACATAAACAATAGGATAATAAGTCTCAACAGCCAAATCAAGCAAATCAATTTTTATTTTCTTAAGCTTCCATCCATTCTTCTTACAAACTTCCTCAGCCTTTTTATCAATTAAACTTTGAATTTTAGAATTATTTATTTTAAAGTCAAGCAATCCAGCAGTAAAATTCTTAGAAGTTTTATCAATCTCGCCCAATTTCAACTTTTCTGAATCTTGTGAAATAGAATCACATGAGTCTCTTCCTCTAATCACATCTAATAACAAAGCCACATCAGAAACACTATGTGCAAGCGGACCGATTTGATCAAGACTCATACTCATATCAACAAGTCCATATCTTGAAACACTTGAATAAGTTGGTTTCAATCCAACAACCCCACAATGTGAAGCAGGATTTCTTAAACTTCCACCAGTGTCCGACCCAAGAGCCATATCACAAAATCCAGCACCTACCGCAGCCGCACTTCCAGAACTGCTCCCGCCAGGAATTAAATCATTTTTAACAGGATTTTTTGTGGGCCCAAATGCTGAAGTCTCTCCAGACCAACCACAAGCAAACTCATCCATGTTTGTAATACCAATTATCAGTCCATCTTCTTGCTTAATCTTAGAAACAACACTAGCATCAAAAGTTGCTTTATAATTTTCAAGAGTTTTAGAAGCACAATTACAATTTAATCCAAGAACGTTTATACAAGCCTTAACAGCAATTACCTTCCCCGCCAATCTTCCACCTTTTCCCTTCTTAATTTTTTCATCAATCCTTTTTGCCTCTTCAAGTAATTCCTTCTCATCTCGCACTTGAATAAAAGCATTTATCTTTTTGCCAGATTTATCATTCTTCTTAATTTCACCAAGATATTTTTTTAAGTTATCAACAGTTGTCATTTTAATTTAAACAAAGCCTCAGCATTTCCATGAAACATCAATTCTTCTTCATCAGAATTTAAATCCAAACTCTTTGCAAACTTAATATAAGTAGCAGAGTTAGTTAATGGGAAGTCAGTTCCAAATAATAATTTATTGCCTCCGGCATAACTTATAAAATCATTAACTAACTTTTTTGTAAACTCAACACCTCTTTTATCTGTAAAATCTAAAATCAATCCAGAAATATCTCCATAAACATTTTTATTTTTATAGACAACTTCGGCAGCATCCAAAACCCAAGGATTTCCAATATGCGCTATGATTATTTTTAGGCTAGGTCTATCCACTGCAAGAGAATCAATTGCCAAAGGGTGGGCATATTTTACTTTTGCCTTTCCACCATAAGTATCTCCTGTATGAAAGATAACTGGATAATCATACTTTTCACATAGTTTATAGAAAGGAATTAATTTTTTATCTTCAGGATAAATCCAATCATATCCCAAATGCACTTTTATCCCTTTTATCAAACCAAGCTTAAAATATTTTTCAACTTCTTTTCTCTGAGCAACTAAATTTTTTTTAGTTTCAATTGCATAAATAAGATTAAATTTAGAATCACTTTTGACAAGCTCAATTAGTTCAGATGTTGCATAGTCAATCTTCTCTCCTCCAAAATGAGCAAACACCATGCAAGTATTAATCCCTCCAGCAGCCATGTCCTTTTTCAAATCCTCAATAGTTCCATGAAGTCCTTCTTCTGAAACATTTTTGAGCAAGTGTGTATGTGAATTAATTATTTTCATTTTATCTTTTCAAAATTTCCCCCAACAATTTATTAACATAGTCCATATTTCCATCATTTAGTATAATAACATCAAAATTCTTTTTATATAAATTTAAATTTTTATCAACATCCTCATTTAAGAAACCAATTTTTATTAATTTATTGTACTCAAATCCATCAACCATTCCAATATCTCCAATTTCATCCCCTAAAAGAATTACATTTTTTCTATTTTTTATTTCATCGTAAACAGGAAATCCTTTTATTGAGGTTTCATCTTTGTTAAAAGTATGAATTATGGGCTCTCTTATTTTAATTGCTCTTCCCTTAGAATCAAATTCGTAAAGATTAGAAATAACATAAACATTACGTAATAATAATTTATTTGCTCTCAAATATTCATTAAGCATATCTCCTGGAGCAGCAGACATAAACACAACAGGTATCTTATTTTCATTTAATAAACTTAAAAATTCCAAAGAACCCTCTCTAAAACTTAAGGGTTTTTCTTTAACAACAAGCTTGATTAAATCCCTAGTAAGACCAACTCGAGCAATTAAATTAAAATGTCTCATCCACCAATCATGCATTTCTTTCTTTTTTTCAGCAAGAGGCAGTTTCATATCAATTTCTATAGGCCTATAAGTATCATACAACCTATGAGCCTCTTTTTGATAATCCTCTCCAAGATATTTTGGATCACTTCTTAATTGAGAAATAACTGTAGCGGTCCTTTTTCCTTCACCAGAAAGTCCTTTAGTAATTGTTCTATCAAAATCAGATAATATATGTAATTTTGAAGCCCCATCTTCAGCAATTTGTTTAATCTTTTTATCCAAAGCCTTTTGATTTATAATAATAACATTTTCTACCATGTCTTCTTCTCCGCCACCACAAAACCCTCATGAGATTCTGGTGCATTTTTGAACATTAAATCTCTAGAAAAATTATCAGAAGCCAACCTCTCAGCTCCAAGCATCTCATTTCTATCACAATCTTTTCTTTCAATTCCCTCATCATACGCAAGCTTCTTTTCAACTTTTTCAAGTTTAGTTGCAAAAGAATCCATTATCCTTTTAGCCTGCTCCTGAATCTTAACTTTCTCTTCCTCAGAAACTTTATGCCATAAAAATTCACTCATGAAATAGTAAGAAGTATAGGATTTATAAGATTATTTGATGTCTAATAAAACATAATCCCCAACAGACCCTGCATTATAAACAAGGGTTTTTCCTATTTTGGCTTTTCCCTTATTTTCATGCATATGCCCACAAAAAACATATCTTGGTTGTTTCTTTTTTATATAATTCAAAATAACTTTGCTTCCCGCACGTTTTCCTAGCCAATCTTTTGGAACGCCTGGAAAATTAACTCTATCCAAAACTCCAAAAGGCGGTTGATGGCATAACAAGATATCAAGATTATTAAAACCCCTTAAAACTTTTTCAGCTTTTTTTGTACCTCTCTTCGCACTAGTAATAACTTTTTTGTCTTTTGATTTAAATTCTTTAACCCATGAATTATCTACAAAATATTCCAAAAATCCTATTCTTAATCCATTAATAATCATTAATCTGTTTTTAACAAGATGCAGATTCTTTATTTTTTTCAACTCATCTTTAGTTGAAGGATGTTTTAATTTATATTTCTTCTCTCTTCTTTTTGATTCCCTCTTACTCGGAATTCCAACATTTCCTTGAATTGTATAAACCGGAGCAAATTTAACTAGATGTTTTAATATATTAATAGTAGAATTATGAATCTCCATATGCACAGCCAGACTTTCCTTCGGAGTATATTCTTTTTCAGATAAACCTTGTTTTTTCCTTTCAACAGTTTCAAAAGCATGTTTTCTTGCAAGAGTAGCCTTACCAATATCTCCAGGAATTAAAATAATATCTGCCTTTTTCAGCTCAGAATCTCTAATTTTACTTATATCTCCATGAGGATCTCCAACAACTAATATTTTCATAGATAAATTACTTAAAAATAGTATTTAAAATATATCCCAAAACGAATTATTAATAACACAAACCCCAAGAATAAATGGTTCCACATTTTCTGCACATATTTTTATTAAATTTATATGACTCCCTGCTAATAATCTCATAAACTTACCCTCAAATATATTCATATTAATAATAAAGTTGGGCGGGT
>Ga0172379_10001726_pt1 | contig 42114 bp, 55 predicted proteins | sample GrowelOW334metaG_FD_119756 | JGI IMG/M metagenome (GOLD analysis project Ga0172379, IMG submission 119756) | Groundwater microbial communities from an aquifer near a municipal landfill in Southern Ontario, Canada - Groundwater well OW334 metaG | ecosystem: Environmental > Aquatic > Deep... | reverse complement strand
GGATCACTACAAGGACATTGCTGATATGGAAATAATGCAGATCGCTGAAATAATGGATGCATTCCAGGACAGATATATAGATCTTATGAACAAGCGGCATATAAAATATATTTCCGTGTTCAAGAATTATGGAAGGAGTGCAGGGGCATCGGTCAGACATCCTCATTGTCAGATCATTGCCATGCCTGTGATTGATCCTGATGTGTATAGGAGCTTGGTGGGCAGCGAAAGCTATTATATGGCGCATCGTGAATGCGTGCATTGCGTCATGATCGAGTGGGAGAAAGAGAATAAGGAAAGGGTGATATATGAAAACGAAGAATTCATTGTTGTGTGTCCGTTTGTTTCAAGGGTATCATTTGAAACGAGGATATATCCCAAAAAGCATCTGTCATATTTTGAGAGGATCACAGATGCTCAAAAGATAAAGCTTGCAGATGCCATGAAGCATTGTCTTGGCAAACTTAAGAAAAATCTCGGAGATCCTCCATATAATATGTTCCTGCACACCTCGCCCTGCGACGGGCGCGCCTATGATCATTATCACTGGCATTTTGAAATATTCCCCAAAACAAACACCTGGGCCGGACTTGAGCTTAGCACTGGAATAGAGGTGTGTTCCGTGCTTCCAGAAGAAGCGGCGAAGATATTGAAAGAGTAGAATCTAAATATTATAATTTCCAATTTTAAATTTACAATTGATCGTCTATGGCAGAAAATGTCAATATACGAAAATCTATTTACTGTGTGGCTATAGTTTTAGTATCCAACGCATTAACGGCCAGGGCGACGCAAATTCCTTTATGTAATTTTGACGATGATCCGCCGAGATCGTTCCCGAAGGCACCTCCTCCCACCAGCTTTGGAGAAATAATTGTTGGATATATTCCATGGATCTTAATACTGTTCTCAATATTGCTGATCATCAGATTCTTCGCGGCTATGTATTTATATCTCAGAAAACAAAAAATAAATAATGGCAGGAAGCGGACTCCCGAGAGCGGTAAAATCAGGCCGCCCATCGGAGGCTTATCAGTTATTTTCCTGATGTATATATTAATTATGCTATTTCGGGATAAATTCATTGATATGATAAATAATTTTATAACAATTTAATATTTATGAACAAAATATATTTAGACTATGCGGCGACAACGCCGACGGATAAAGAAGTGCTTGATGCAATGATGCCGTATTTCTCGGAGAAATTCGGAAATCCTGCTAGTATACATTCTTTCGGACAGGAAGCGCTTGAGGCGGTCGATAAGGCCAGGGCCCAGATCGCTGAATTTTTGCATTGCAGTCCCAGGGAAATAATCTTTACGAGCGGTGCGACGGAAAGCAACAATATGGCCATCAAGGGCACGCTGAAAGCGTCCCAGAACAAGGATGCGCATATAATAACATCATCGATCGAACACCATTGCGTTTTGAATACGTGTGAATTGCTGAAAAAAGAAGGCGTGGATGTAACCTTCCTGAAAGTGGATAAGGACGGGCTCGTAGATCCTGAAGACGTGAGAAAGGCGATAAAGGAAAGCACGGTTCTTGTTTCGATCATGTATGCGAATAATGAAGTTGGGACAATCGAACCGATCGCTGAAATTGGAAAGATGATAAAAGAAATAAACGTTGAAAGGGAAAAGAAGAAACTTCCGAGGGTGTATTTTCATACTGATGCGGTTCAGGCGGTGAATTATCTGGAATGCAATGTTGATGATCTGGGAGTCGATTATCTTTCGCTCTCGGGACACAAGTTCTATGGCCCAAAGGGGATCGGCGCTCTATATATCAGGCGCGGAACAAAGATAAGATCGATCCAGCAGGGAGGCGAGCAGGAATATAATCTTCGTGCGGGAACTCATAATGTTCCCGGGATCGTCGGGTTGGGGCAGGCGATAAGCCTGGTAGCGAAGCACAGGAAAAAAATGGAAGAGATCAGGGCACTAAGGGACAGGCTGGTCTCGGAGATAGAAAAAAATATACCGAATTCAAAATTGAATGGGTCGAGGGAAAAAAGGCTTCCGCATAATGCTAATTTCAGTTTCAAAGGCGTAGAAGGAGAAAGTCTGCTCATGATGCTTGACCAGGAGGGGATAGCGGTTTCCACGGGTTCGGCCTGCTCTTCGGCATCTCTTGAACCCTCGCATGTCCTGATGGCCATGGGGATTCCTCCCGAGATCGCTCATGCGAGCATCAGGTTTACTCTCGGAAAAGATACGACGAAAAAAGAAATTGAGTTTGTCCTGAAGGTGTTGCCGGAAAAAATAAAACGTCTGAGGGAAATCTCAGGCATGTAATTCATTATATATTTGATCGATTATGTTCGGCATATTCAACAAAAAGAAAATCATCTGTGAAAATTGCAAAAGACCATTGGATAAATATCATGTTTTTGATCCGACGCCATGGGTTAAGAGCCTTCATTTTAAGAAAATGAAACTATGCACCGATTGCATGCTGAGCAAATACAAAGAATATCTGAATGGTTTTACAGGCAAGGCCGTCATAATAGAACCGATGGAAAAATATATCGCTTTTCCATATTATACATTTGATGAGATATTGGAAGGCGGTTATTGGCCGGAAGAAGGAGTAGTTGAATTGAGAAATTTTATCAGCCAGGGAGGAAGCTGCGTGAAATGCAACAAACATACTAATTATCTTTTATGCTCTCCGGAAATTTATCAGAACAATCCGACAAAAGATATCAAGATCAATGATTGTTCCAAGGATTATTATTGCTCCGATTGCATCTGTGATCGCATCAAGGATATTGTTATAAAAAATAATTTATTCTTTAATGCAATTTATCCGGTCAGGGACGGCGATGGAGTGGCAACATCTTTTAACCCATAATCAATTATGCGATATTCTCACATCATAATCCATTACGATGAAATAACACTAAAGGGGAAAAATAGGCCCTTTTTTGAGCGTATTTTGATGAATAACGTGAAGGAAATGCTGAAAGGGGAGGCAATAGGCAAGATCGGCAAAGAAGGAGGGAGGATAATAATAAAAACGGACGACGGAACGAATATCGGACGCATTCGGAAAATATTGGAAAGGTTGCCCGGCATATCCAATTTCTCATTTGTCGAGGAAGCTGAAATGGATATTGATTCGATCTTCAAAAAAGCAGTGCAGGTCATGAAGGAAGATAAATTGGAGGAAAGATATAAGACGTTCAAGGTCATCGCGAGAAGGACGAACAAAGATTTCAAACTTAATTCTCCCCAGATCAATTCGGCGGTGGGCGAATATATTCTGGCCAACACATCGCTCAGGGTAGATGTGCATGCCCCGGATATTGAGTTGAATATAAATATAGGCGATAAAAAAGCATTCATATATTTTGAAAAAGTTGCGGGTATCGGCGGTCTCCCTGTCGGATCGAGCGGAAAGGCGGTCTGTCTTCTTTCCGGAGGAATAGACAGTCCCGTCGCGGCCTATATGATGATGAAGAGGGGAATGAGAATTACATTCGTTCATTTTAAGAACAGGAGCGTTATGGGATCAGGCGAGGGTGTGGATAAAATAAAGGAACTTGTCGGGATCTTGGGCGGTTTTCAGGGAAAGTCGAAATTATACATAGTACCCTTCGATGATTTTCAAAAAGAAATAATTGCCAATATAGCCTCAAAGAACAGGATGATCGTATATAGAAGGATAATGCTTCGTATGGCTGGCCTGATCGCCAAGAAGGAAGGCGCGGGTGCCGTTGTGGTGGGGGATAGCATCGGACAGGTCGCTTCCCAGACGATCGAGAATTTGTCCGTTGCGTACAAGGTCATAGATATGCCGATATTGGCGCCCCTTATCGGTTTTAATAAGAGAGAGATCATCGATATAGCGAGCCGGATCGGAACATATGATATTTCGATCATTCCTTATCAGGATTGCTGCAGTTTAATGGCGGCAAAGCATCCGGAAACCAAAGCTGATCCTGGTGAGATCGAAAAACAAGAGAAAAATATCGATATGATCAAAATAGCGCAGGACTGTCTTTCGAAAATAGAGCCCGAAATAATCTGATCATAAATCTTGACATTTGATTATATTTGGGGTATTATAGTTATGTGAACATGTTAATTAAATGATGTATCTGTTTATAAAAAATATATGACGACTATCTCTCAGGAGGCTTCAAAACTAGTTGAAAATCACAAGGCGGCAATTGCGCTTGAGAAAAGCTATAATGAATCGATGGAAGAGAAGATAAAAGTGCACCAAGTGTCGAGCAGACTTGCTTTTTTGTATGAAAAAATAAGGAATACGGTAGAGTATAATGAGGAGCATTTGCTCAGAAAAAGCGCCATAAAGAGAATTTTGAAGCGCAGGCTGATGACCGAGAAGAATGAACATGATGTCGCGAAGTTTCTGATGAATGAGCTGATAAGGGCAAGATATTTACCGAATAACAAGATACCGGAGGGCCGTATCAATGACATAAAGGGGATAATTGAGAAATATACGCTTTTTATAAATAATATTCCCGAAAAGATCGAAGATGAGGACATAAATGGCGAATATGTTTTTGACTGGATCACGGATGTGGCGGCGGGAGAGATCGAAGAGAAAATGGTTCCTTATAAAAAGGATTATGCCATAATAGAATTTGCCCGTGAAGTAATAGATAAGAAGCTGAAGGTGCCGGCAAGCCTTATGACGGAGGAAGAAAAGAAGATACAAATATATCTTTGTGTTCTCAGAAATCTGACAAAATCGGATATGGGACTTATAAGATACAGGTTGTTTGCGATGAAACATTCCGAATGGTTTTTTGCGCCATCTGATGAATTGATCAAAAAGCTTGCAGGAAACATCGGATGGATCATAACGGATACTGAAAAACAGATAAATCATCCGCTGGGAGAAGGCTTCACGAGATTTATAAAGAAGAATCTTGCATATTTCACGATAATCGAGCATGTCCTTGAGGCCAATGAAAAAGGCCTGGAAAAAGTGTTCTCGTTCCATTACAACATTGAAGATTCGGTAAAAGAGGCATGTCAGAAGAAATACAAAGAAGCTAAGACAAAACTGAAAAGAGCCGCGATCAGAAGCATTCTTTACATATTCATTACTAAAATGGTTCTGGCATTCATTTTGGAGCTGCCCTTCGACAAATACGTTTTGGGACATATAAACTACCTGGCATTGGGAATAAATGTAATATTTCCGCCGTTTCTCATGTTTCTGGTCGTTGTGACGATAAAGGTTCCGAGCAAAAAAAATACGGAACTTATCGTCGCAGGCGTAAAGGAGATGATATATGACAAATATATCCAGCCCCCGTTCGTTTTGAAGGGAATATTTCTGAAAAGCTCGTTCTTTCTCAATGTGTTCAAGTTTTTCTATATAACAGTCTTCATCGCGTCGTTCAGTTTCATAATCTGGATATTGAATCAGCTCACTTTCAATATAGTCAGCATGATCCTGTTCCTATTCTTCCTGAGTGTTGTGAGTTATTTCGGAATAAAAATAAGGAGGAATGCAAGGGAGCTGCTTGTTGTTCAGAGAAAAGAAGGAATGGGAACGTTCATTATAGACTTGTTCACTATACCGATAATCCAGATGGGACAGTGGATATCGGAAAAAATGGCATCGATCAACATATTTGTGTTCATATTGGACTTTATCATTGAGGCGCCGTTCAAAACATTCATCGAGATATTTGAGGAGTGGATATATTTCCTCAGGGAAGAAAAGGAAAAACTGTATTAGCTGGAAAGTTTGACATATGAAGAACATAACTGTTAATATATTTACTATAGCGAGGAGGATCGGATAATTTGAATGAAAATTTGGAAGAGATCGGAAAAAACCTGAAGAGGATATCGAAACAGCTTGAAAGCAAGGAACTTGCCTGGCAAGTCAGGCTGTATCACTACAGAAAGGCCGCTGAATGCGTCGAAATGCTTGGTGGCATGATAAATGCCGGCGCAGTTAAAATTAAAGACATACCGGAAGATGTCATTGCCGGCCTGACATATATAAAACTTGCGGACGAGATCAAGGCAAGCGATATATTGGTTAAAGCCATGGAAATGTATGACATTTCAGGAGATGCCAGAAGTGCAGTTGAAATTGCAATAAAATATCGAATTCACGACCCTGAAGATCTCGTGAGAAGAGTATTTGATCGGGCCATAGACCTTGCGTTCCAGCTTAATGACCAGGAAGCTGAGGTCAGGTTTTCAAGCGAGAGAACGAAATTACTGCGATAGTGCAAAGAGCGGAGGAAAAATGAAAAATTGGAAACGATGGAATCGGGGCAAGTTGAATAATGTTCCAAAACAGAAAATAGTTTATGAAAAAGTTATGCTGGGAACTTATGAGCCGGCCGAAAGAAAATATTAATAATATACGCGAAGAGCATAAGGGGATCTTAGAAAGAGCCCTTTTATTTCTATTTATATAACGTCGCACAAAAGCCATTTTCAGAAACTTAGCCTTTAAGGGCTAATTTTTTTATGCTAATAAAATCTAGTCCTTAGAGACTAGGTTTTTTTTATTAATCAGAAACTGTGAGGGTGACGCAGTTCTTTATCATTAAATTATAAATATGATCAGAACGCATTATCCCATGGGAACATATCATTTTCCCGCCGTCGCGAAAACGATCAGGAGAAACAAAACGTATAAAGGCTCTTTGACCAAATATCGCAGAAACAAGCAGAACAAAGAAATATTGATATTCATGTTACTTTCCGTAATTATCCTTTCATGGACTTCGGCAATAACCAATATCAACAAGTTAGCAGTGAACTCCTTCACTATATATTCCGACGACACTTCGGTTGGTGTGAATAAAATTGACACATCAACGGGGGTAATCGCGGGGCGGAATGTTACGGGAGAAGAACGAAAAACTTATCCCTCGCTATCCGTTAAAGATTACGTTTCAAATGAACTTCAAAAGAACGGTATCAACACTAATTATGCTTTCAGGGTTATAACTTGTGAGAGCCAGTGGAATCCTAAGGCTAAAAATCCCATTGGAACAGCGACCGGAATATGGCAATTCACACAAGACACATGGCTGGACGGATTAAGGTGGAGGGGATTGAATTGGACCTTGGAAGATCGCAAAGATTACAAGAAGTCAACCGACATGGCCATATGGTTTATTTTACGGGAGGGCTGGGGAAGGTGGGATTGTATAAATCATATTTAGTAATTCGGAGTACGATCCATTTCTGGGGGGGAGAGCAAGCTTTCCCCACACATAAAATTTAATCAAAACAATGCCAGCCAGTAAAACATTTTTTGACGAAGAGACAAAGGTCGATGAGCTAGACGAGGAGAGATACGACGACAGCCCTCTTGATCCCCTCACGGACGAAGAGCTTGAAAGCGATGATGAAGATCAGGCGGATATTGCGGAAGCACAAAATGGTCAGTATTAAATCTTTATAAAATACAAAACATGGAAAAGAAATTAACAAGAATCAAAAATGAGATCTATCACTTTGACAAAGACGATAAAAAGATAGTTGGCGCGCATAGCAATCTCTCTGGCGATGTGAGCGGTATCTGTGGCGATGTGATCGATATCTATGGCAATGTGAGCGGTATCCGTGGCAATGTGGGCGGTATCTGTGGCGATGTAGATGACTGTGAAATCACGGAAGAAGATCGCAACAGGGGAATCAATATATCAGAATTAATCAATTAATTAAAACTAGGAAGGAGGAAAATGAAACTAGGAAGTTGCGACGATCTCATCTACGAAGGATTAAGTCACGCCTCCGAGATAGCAGAGATTCACAAGACGGCCAATGAGATACTTATGGCCTTGCCGCTACAAATGAAACTCGATATTTTGAGAGAAAAAAATTACGAGTTGGAAGTGCCGGACATTCTCAAGAAGATCTATAACTAAGAAGCACATTAATAATTAAGTGAATAAAATGAAAAAGGAAAAAGAAATTCCCAAAACTGCAATTTTTCATCCCGAGGTGGCTCGCGCGCTAATCAAAAAAAAGGCAGACGGGATGGACAGCATGCTCGAAAAGTTCCAAGTGACAAACAACGATGAGCTCAATGCAGTATCAGACAAGATCAAACAGGTCAAATCATTGAAGAAATACATTGAGCAGGAAAAAGACAAATATGTCGATCCGGCCAAGCAGATCATCGCCGAAGCAAAAGAGCAATACGATCCATATATCAAGAAGTGCCAGAACGCCGAGATCATTCTCAAGGATAGAGCGAAGAAGTATATGATCGAGCAAGACCAAAAAAGGATTGAGGCCGAAAAGAAGATTGCGGCGCGAGTCGAAAAAGGCACATTAAAAACTGAGACGGCTATCAAAAAAATCGAGGCATTGCCTGAAACCCAGACCACTATCAGGACCGATAAAGGATCTGGACTCAGAATGTCCAAGAGAAAAATAGCCGTGATAAAAAACCCTGAACTCATTCCGGATGCGTACTGGATCATCGACGAAGTACGCGTGAGAAGAGATGCCCTGGCGAAAGATAAAGCCGGAGAAGCTCAAATTCCCGGAGTCGAGATCCAGGAAGAAGCAGACTTATCATCAATTAATTCACGGCAATGAAAAAAACTGAAACGCTTCCCGTAAAACAGGAAGCAAAAAATGAGATAGCAATTTCAGAACAAAGATCTGTAGAAAATCTGATCAGCCAGGCGATAGAAAAAGGAACTCCCGTTGAAACCATGGAGAGATTACTTGCTATGCGCAGAGAGCTCAAAGCGGAATTTGCCAAAGAAGCATACGACAGAGAGATGGCAGAGTTTCAATCAGAATGCCCAACGATCAAAAAAACTAAATCAGTGAAAACGGATGGCGGTGTTGTCGCATACAAATACGCGCCGATAGAATCGATTGTCGAGCAAGTGAAGCCACTCCTGAAAAGATATGGATTCAGTTATTCCACGCAAACGATCAACCAAATCGACAAAGTTAAAGCAATCTGCATCGTTAAGCATATGGCCGGCCACTCTGAAAATTATGAAATGGAAGTTCCGCTGGGCAATAAAACAAAGATTATGTCTCCCACGCAAGTCGTAGCTGCCGCAACCACATTTGCCAAACGATATGCATTCTGCAATGCATTTGGAATATTGACTGGAGACGAAGACACGGATGCAAGACCGCAGAGCGACGAGCAAGTGAAATACTCAGAAGAACCGAGAAAAGATCCAGGATTTGAGATCCTAAGAAAAGCAATCGGAAAAACGACTGGCAAGGAATTGAAATCCTTAGTCGAAAAAATGAAAACCTCAAAGAAATATACCAAGCAACAGAGGAACGAATTCGCCACGTTGTGCATTGCCAGGATCGCCGAATTGAAGAACGAAAAGATCAATAAAGATTTCGAGCCAGCGACCAAGGCACTTGAAGGAGAACTTGTCGAAGTTGAAACATCTAAGAAAAAAGCATGATCACGCCACGGGAATATTTGTCTTGGTCTTCTCTGGACCTCTTTGAACGAGATTCTAAAAAATGGATAGAAGTTTATTTGCGCGGAGGATCTGTGTATCAAAACAGCGGTATGACATACGGCCGAAGGATGGCCGATGGATTGGAGAGCGGGGCTCTCACCGGAGACCCCGTTCTCGATCTCATGATGGAAAGACTTCCAAAATTCAAGATCATGGATAAAGTCATTGAAGATCCCAAGGGAATAATAGTTGAATGTTTTAATTACGAAACTAGAGAACCAGAAAAGTATAAAGTGCCGTTCATGAAGGTTGGGAAAATGAAGATACCACTGCTTGCCAAGCCCGACACAATGAAACCAAACATGACCGCTTTCAAGGAATATAAAACAGGCCAGGCGCGCTGGACTCAGCACAAGGCTGACAATTGGGGACAGATTACATTTTACGCCTTAGCGATATACCTCATAAAAGGCAAAATTCCGAGCGATATCGAGCTGGTGCATGTCCAGACCGAAAAGCAAGCTAACGTTCAACTAGACAAAAATATTGGAGGAATTGGGGCCACAGGAGACATGTTCAGATACCCAACAAGCCGAAATATGATGGATGTGATGCGAATGATGGTGAGAATAAAAACATGCTGGACCCAGATCATCAAAATCACAGAGAAAGAACTTTTATAATTTAACTTTTAAAAAATTAACAAAACAAAATGATCAGCGAAATCATCAAGGATCTTGTGAATGCAGGATTCAACGTAATCTACATCATGCCCAGCACAGAAACATCAATTAAGCAAAAAATTGAGCCTGTTAAGGAGATCGAGCGCATCGCCAAAGACAATCCGGCAAAAAGAAAATATAAAAAGAAAACAAACGAAGAATGGAGGCATGAACCACGAGTTGGTAAGGCGATGAAGGGAAAAATCAAGCAATGCAGGATCGACGGATATTCATCCGAGGAGGCGGCAAAGGAACTGGGCATATCCATCGAAAGCGTGAACGAACATTGGACAGAGCCTGAAACACTCTAATGCACAAAGAATTAATAACCCATTAACACTAAAAAAGTATGATAAAAAAATACAACATATCCAAGCCGATGAAATACATCAAAAACGACGAGGAAAAAACATATTGGGCGAACGTTGGGACAATGACGGAGTTCGTCAAAGAGGACGGATCAGTGTCGCGCATTATAGAAATTCCGGCTATTGGACTAAAAGCCAGTGTTTTTGAGCAGAAAAAAAGGGATGATGAAGCGGATGAATACGGAGCCCAGGCGCCGAGGGCCGCGATACGTCCGGCACAGACAGCAAGACAGAGTGAATCGGATGAAATTAGGATAGAAGACATCCCGTTTTAATCTTGAATCCTTTTAGCTCTCCTTCGGGAGAGCAATAAAGAATTTAATATATGCTGATGTAGCTCAGCGGTAGAGCACCGCCCAGATAGAATATAGAAATTTATGTTTTATCTCGGCGGGGTGACAAGTAGCGATCGTAGGGGTCACTTGCGCAGGTTCAAATCCTGCCATCGGCACACATTACGGAGGAAAATAAAAACATCAATGCACAAAACTAAAAGAATAATATTCGAGCAGATTGAGAAAGAACGGCCATTTTGTGAGCGACAAGCAATGCTTCATGACCATATATGCCACGGAAGATCCACAAGAGAGCATGCCTGGATATATTCCGGCCGGCAGATCAATGAAGCATGGGCCATTATCAAGCTATGTGAATATGCACACTCAGTCGGAACATATCAGAATAACGGAATTCTCAACAAGGAAATCAATCACTGGATCAGCCTGCAACATGCAACGCCGGAAGATCTGAAAAAATACCAAAAAGTAAATTGGGACCAAGTCAAAATATATCTCAATAAAAAATACAAAAATGAGCATCACGCCAAAATTCTACGGAATTGCAACAGCAGGAAACTTCTCATTCCACCCCGGAGAAAGGGAATACTATTCTAGTTACATGCATAAGTTCCAGGATGGCGATGAGCTTGAAATGACGATCGGCCGTAAATACAAGAAAAGAACGTCCGGACAGCCAGATGAGGAGACAAACTTCAACGGATATTTGTGGGGAGTGGTTTATAAAATAATCGCAGATGCTATGGGCGAATGGGATATGGATTATATTCACAACCTGGTGCAATTGGAAATAGGAAATTTCAGGCTATCGCCCAAGGGAACAAAAGTGCCAAAAGGAACCAGTGAGATGAGTGGCGGAGAATTTGCGGACTTTTGCTCAAAGGTCAGGACATGGGCTTCAATGCCAGGATCGATCATACAAGGATCTTTATATATCCCGGAACCATACGAAGTCGTAATACCCAAATAAAATGAAAACCTCACAAACCCAAAAAGTATATGAGTTACTAAAAGACGGAAAGGCACACCGGACTGACGAGATTATGGCCTTGTGTTATGGAAGCGATCATTTAGGTCTAGCGAGGATCGGAGCGAGAATCTTTGATATAAAAAGGGAGTATGGCGTTGAAATCGAAGGCTGGAAAGATGAAACTACACCGAGTTTATTTTGGTATCAAATGAAAGTTCCGATTGTCAGCTTGCCTGTAAAGAATTGTCAAGTAAATCTGCAACCAGCTTTATTCAATATGCCGGAATCGGAACGTGAGCCAAGCGTAATATTTTAAATAAAATAAAATAAAAACAATGGAGAAAAACAGATATTTCAACACGAAGTTTTGGTCAGATAGCTACATTCTGAATCTTGATCCCAGCGAGAAACTGTTATATATTTATTTATTTACAAATTCACATACGAATATATGCGGAATTTATGAAATAGCTTTAAAAATAATCGCATTCGAAACTGGCTTTGACAAGGATATGGTCGAGAGAATTTTAAAAAGATTTGAGGATGACGGAAAAATTTTTTACATCGAAAACAGAATTATTGTCAAAAATTTTATCAAACATCAAAAATTACATCCAAATATGATATTGGGGATAAAAAAAGAGCTTGCGAATATCCCCAAGGAAATAATGGCTAAAATAAAAGAAAATACTGTTCTAAAACAAAGCCATATCGAAGACATCGGAAGGCTTTCGAAGCCTTTCAAAGACATGCCATTATCTGAATCTGAATCTGAATCTGAATTAGAATCTAAATCTAAAAAGAAAGAGAGTCGCTTCGCTCCACCCTCTTTTGAGGAAGTTAAAAAATATTGCGAAGAAAGAAAAAATACAGTGAGTCCTCAGTCTTTCATTGATTTTTATGAGTCAAAGGGCTGGTTTGTGGGTAAAAATAAGATGAAAAGCTGGAAGGCAGCCGTCCGAACGTGGGAGAGTCGAAGCAGTCCGCCAGCTGAAAACTTTGAATTAATTAAACGAAAAACATGACAGAAAAAAAATATAAAATTTACAACAAAGACGAAGAAATAGGCGAAGTTGACGAGGTAACCGGACAAAAAATTGCTCAGGCTCTGCTAGACAAAAACTCGGGAATGCATATAAAAATCAACGGAGAAGTTTTTAAGCGATCCGCAATAACCGTCCGCAGCGGTAACCGGAAAGTAGAGTCAACTGACCGGAAAGTTTTGCATAATGGCGAGTTAATGCCGTATGGGGATTACATGAATTTGTGGAATGCAGAGCAAAAAGAAATCCGCAAATCCACTCCCGAAGAAAAAGCCTTTAAGAATTATAAATGCAAATTCGCCTGGTATTATTTACTACAAGTCGGATATTCAAATTTCTTTGGATTGGACGACTGGAAAAGAATGAGCGCATACGATACTTTCAGGTGGTTTGATAAACTAATCTGGGAGAAAAAGCCCGAGATGATGAGCAAATTTACCAAAACAATGGAATCTTTTTTTACAGAAAATCCGAATGAAATATGGATCGATCGCAAGATGTTTTTGAAATTTCTGCCAAGATCAGCGTTCAAGCCGATCGTGCAAAGTATGTCGAGGCCCGCGAATTGGGATATTCCTCATACACCAGTCAAATCTCTAGCTTAATAATTTATTTAAATACATAAACTATGGATATTCAAAAAATAGCCGACACAATTATTAGAGGTGAGAAAGCAATAACCTTCCCTTTGAAGATAAATTCTGGACGGGTAAGTGACCAGAAAGGACATCCTATTCTCGATATAAGAGGTTGGGGTTTTATACAATATGCAGATCAAAACACTGAAGAAATACAAGATGGGATAGGGCAATGGGTAGTTGATGCTTTGAATAGAGACTGGAAAAATAAAACTTTTAAATAAAACGCATGAACTATCAAAAAATAAAACTACTAGGTGGAGCTGAAGTGCATGTTGATTTTGATGCCAGGATGACGAGTTGCAAAAGATGCAAGAAGAAGATCCGCTTTGGTATTACGAAAAATGGAAAATCAATGCCAATCATCCAGGTCGAGGAAAATTGGCAGTCACACTACGCAGCAGACTGTAAGTTCGCAAATGAATTCCGCAAAACGAAACTTGAAGGAAGGATCGAAGCGGAAAAGAAGAATCAAGATTTTTTAAACAATATATAAATAAAATATATGGAACTAGAAAACATTGGAATCCAATTGGTGCGGGAATCCGCCTACAATCCCCGCGGAAAATTCGAAGACAAAGCGTTTGAAGAGTTAGTGGCCAGCATTAAAGAAAAGGGAGTACTTATGCCGATACTGGTCCGATCAAATCCGAAATGCGAGAAGCATTACAACACGCAAAGCGCTTATAATCTTACTCCGGAAGAAATAGCCGAGAGAAAAGCAGACCGGAAAAAGCAAATTGAAAAAGCGAAAAAGACAACAGATTGTAATATGAAAATCACCAGCCCTCTATCAGTATCACTTCCCCGGAAAACAAAAGCGGATAAAAAGATCTATCTGAATCTGAATGTCTATCGTAATTTACATTTCATCGTGAACAATCAGGCCAAGGAGATGTATAACGAAATAATGAAGACTTGCCTTTCCGGATTGAAATTTAAAGGCCCGATATCGATCACGTTTCAACTGTTCAAAAAAACCAGAAGAAAAACAGACCGGTCGAATATCCTATCGATAGTTGAAAAATTCTTTTGCGATGCCCTGGTTCATTACGGATGCATTGAAGACGATAATGACGATCATATCAAATCAACACATTACCTCACGGGCGGGATTGATTCTGAAAATCCGAGGGTCGAAATAGAAATAACAGAATCTAATAATTAATCAAAAAAAATGGAACTAAAAAACATCGAAACAACTTTGGTGCGAAAGAAATATAGGAAGGAGGGAGAGATATGATCCCAGAAAAAGACTATCCGATGTATGAAGCGATGAAAAAATACGGCGGAGGATTTGTGCAGGGGCTGGCCGATCTCCTGCAAGTCGCAGATCACGAAAATTATGCGAAACTCGAAAAGACCTTCAAGGAATATTTTGATAGATATCGAGATATCGCAATAAAAAGTAAACTTTTTTAATAAAATGAAAAATATAATCAAATCAGGGGACCGCATTAGATGGCAGTATACCCACCATTTGAACAGAATCAGTACAGTCGAGCGCATTAAATTCGGAGTATATCTGGGTATGGTCAGGAGAAAAGGACAGTCGCTCGCAAAAGTGAAATTCGATGGAAATAAAACATATTCAGCGGTCCCGCTTGAAGATCTCGAAAAGACCAGAAAACCAAGAGGACAGTCCACAATCGACGGAGAGGTTCAGTGGATTTGCACGAAGGGACACGAGGATCAATGCGGGATGTCCATGGGAACAAAATGCCATTGTGAATGCGGAGGAAAGAATCATGGCAAGAAAATACCAGATATTTTAATAAAAAAATAGTGGAACATGCCGGTCTTGCGCGGTGGATACAAAGGCGCAGGGGTAACGGGCAAACCACACCGCCGGCAACTGATAACTTTAATATCTCGAAAGGGGAGTGGCATCCAGGAACTTAGTCGAGGTTAATTGCGGGCCACCAGCCGGGTACGAGGCAAGACCCGGACATACAAGCTTAATAAGTAATTTTTAAAAACATGATCCTAGAAATCTTAATTGGACTCCTGGCATTCAGCCACATCTGCACAATTGTCTTGTTAAAATGCGCACGGGAAAGGCTCGATATTCACGCTCGCCGTCTGAGCGCGTTGGACCGCAGCGAGATTTTGTACTGCAAATTCAGAGACAGTCAGAGCAAAGATATTTTTAGAGAAATCGAAGTGATAAAAAGCCACATGGAAGCCACCGCGAATCAAATTTCATCTATCATAAAACTCGGACGCACGACAGACGACAACCTTGAGAAGATTGAAGATAAATTTAAAAATTTCACCAGAGAAACGAACGCCCGACATTCAGCTATGCTCAAGGCCCTGAATCTCGAAGAAAAGAAGAGCGTCATGACAACTGATATTCCATGGATAAGCATCGCAAGTATAACAATTAAGAAACAAAAATGAACTACGAACTCAACGAACCGGAAATAAGTATAATCAATACTTATCGAAAAATGAAAGCCACCGACGCAATGTTAGTGTTTAGGAATGAAAAAGACACTAAAATTGTCTGGAAACAGTCAAAGAAATATTTGACAAAAAATGCAATCGGTGATAATCTCAAGTTAGGATCTTAAACAACGGAATATATATGACGCGTGTCTTCGGACACAGATAGCGTTCAATCGACCACATCTCACAGGTGCGGTGCGTTGAGCGCTTTTTTTGTATTCATTTAATAATTTTATGGAAGATAAAAAAGAAACAAATTCCCCGGATAAGACAATGGGAAGACCATCGCTTTGTACCGCCGAAATGGTGAGGTCTGCTGAGTATTATTCGAGAGAGTGGAAATCTCTTGATACTAACGACGTTTTACCCTCAATCGAAGGGTTGGCCCTATATCTCGGAGTAACAAGGAAGACAATCTATAATTGGCTACAAGAAGCGGAAACTGACAAAAATCATCAAGACTTTTTATACATCTGTGAGCAGATTTTAATCAGGCAATTTAAACAATTATCCAACGGAGGGCTTCAAGGGACTTATAATTCAGCGATCACCAAACTAATGATGAGCAAGCACGGATATGTAGATAAGGCAGAAACAGAAAACAAACATAGTTTTGATTTACCCGAAGACAAAAAGAAACAACTAGATCAAATTTTAAAAAACGATGATAAACAAACTGGCCCTACAACGAATGATGACGGGATCTCGGGAGGAGAGGCTGTACCTGGCAAGTAAGGAATTTTCGCTGTTCTTCTGCTATTACTTTACGGATTATATCAAGTACCAGTTCGCACCTTTTCATTACGATATGTTTCAGGATATTCGGGATCTGATGAACGGAGTGTATCGAGAAATTGTATGGGCCATGTTCAGAGAATCGGCCAAGACTTCTATCGCCAAAGGATTCATTACCTGGCTCTTAGCATTTGAGAAGCGAAAATATATCAACGTAGATTCATTCGATAAAGAGAACGCAGAGAGAGCTTTATTTGATATAGTTGTGGAACTTCAGACCAACGAAGCGATCAGACAGGATTTCGGGGAGATGTTTAACGCTAAAAAGAATCCTGACGAAATTACTCAGAAGCGAGTCAATAACTTCATTACTAACAATAAAGTCAGAATTGAGGCGCACAGCACGCAAGAATCGGTTAGAGGAAGGATACACGGGCACCAGAGGCCCGATGCGTTAATACTAGACGATTTTGAAAACAACAAAACCAAAGATTCGAAGGCTTACACTTCGCAAGTAATCAGGCACATAGACGAGTTTAAAGCGGGACTGGATTCGCAAGCGATAGTTCTTTATTTAGGAAACTATATCACTGAATACGGAAGCATGAACTCGCTCAAAGAGCGAGCTAAGACCGATAAGAGACTTTTATACAGACAAGTTGATGTGATCAAGGACGGATTGCCTACATGGCCGGCTAAGTACGCTTTAACAGACGAAGAAGCCAAACGGACCGGCAAGGTTTCACTGGAAGACAAGAGAAGACAATTAGGATCGCAAGTATTTAATGCTGAAATGATGAACCAGCCAATAGATGAAGAAACTCAAGAATTTCACAAGAAGAATTTTAAATATAAAAAGCTTGAAGATGTTTTAAGACATAAAGTTCGAAAGTTCGCCACGATAGATTCAGCCCTGACTAAGAACGCCAAGTCGGATTTTACCGGAATTACTAAGAATTACGTAACGGAAAACAACGACTGGCATTTCATTGCCAAAAGATACAAGATCAATTCCAAGGAACTCATAAACTTGATCTTTCAGATTCACGACGAAGGATTCGAGCAGATCGGGATAGAGGAAGGGGCATTTACCGAAGCAGTAGAACCTTTTTTCAAAGATGAATGCAAAATCAGGAATAAATATCCGTATCTCGTAATGCTGAAGCACGGTGGAATGATGAAAGAGACAAGGATCAGAGGACTCATACCGAGATACGAAGCCGGAACGATCTATCACATCGAGGGAGAATGCGATGACTTGGAAGAAGAACTTTTGAGATTCCCGAAAGCAATAAACGATGATGTCAGTGATTCGGCTCAATATCAGAACAAGATCGCGGAGCCTCCGATCATGATGAATCACATTCAAGCACCAACGAATAAAAATTATTTATAAACAATGTCAAAATTAAAACAATACGAGATAGATCAGGCAGCGATTAAACTGGTCCAGGACGACATTCAGAACAACGACCGCAAAAATATTCAGATCACGACTGAATTCTCTATAGATATAGACGATGAGATCAGAACCGCTCGAAGACATTACGAGAAGGTATTCACTGAGCCGAATGACGAAGACACGGGTCGAGAGAAAACCTTCGTCGGGCTGATCCAGACCGCGGTTGACGATGTTGTGAAAAACATTGATATCGACACGAAAAACATATCGATCAAGGGTAACCATCCGGCGCATTATGGACTGGCTCAGATTATGAAGCTGACGCTTCTTTATTGGTTTAAAAAAATTCTTCTGGGCGAAAAACTTAACGAATGGATCAAAGAAGGATCGATCGACGGAACATTAATAGTAAAAACGTTCAAAGACTACGACAAGGAATTGCAGAAAAAGATACTCGCCACCAAGACCGTAGATCCTCTTAATTTCTATATCAATCCCTATTCAGAGAATTGCCAGTCGGCTCCGGCTGAAACCGAAAAAGCCAATTTATTGATAAATGAAATAAATAAAAAATGGAGGAATATCAAAACCCTGGAGGGGATGAAAAAGTTCAGCCCTTCCGAAGACATACAGGTCAATTCAGTCGTTCCGACCGTTACGATATATGAACGCTGGGGACTTATGCCTGAATATTTTATTACAAAAAGTTCAGACGATAATGATTGGATAGAGGGAGTTATTATTTATTCGAAAGAATCGGACGGAAAAGTAGAAAGGCCGCTTGTTCATTACCTGAATAAAAATACACACCCTAAAGGATACAGGCCCAATGAAGAGTGGAGATATTCGAGAAGGACAAGGCTATTCTGGGGCAAGGGAGTGCCGGCGATCCTGAAGCATTGGCAAAAATATATCAATACGATCATTAACGTGAGAGAGAATACCGCCCTGATATCACAGAACCTCTTATTCTTGTTCAGAATAGGAAGCGGACTAAGCCAGAAGGATTTTTCCAGATTGATAACAGGAGGGGCGATTCCGGTCTCAGATATAGACCGCGATGTGAAGCAGTTGCAAGTCAATGACTACAAGGCTTCTAATTATAAAGATGAACAGGTCGCTGATGACTGGGGCCGAAAAGAAACCGGAACTTATGAATCATCCACAGGAGCGACTATATCTCCCAATCAGCCTGCGACCACAACGGCAATCCAAGACAAGAACGCCAAGAGCGGATATGGACTGACTCAAGAGAATTTCGGGCTATTCTTATCGCGGTTAATCAGGAGGCATTTTATTCCGACAATCCTAGACACTATGAATGACGAGGAGTTGGTTAGAATATCAGGATCAGTCGAAGAGTTGAAAGAACTGGATAAGGTTTATATTGATCATATCGTAAACACAGAAGCAATCAAATATTACGAAGCCAATGGATTTTATCCCGCGCCAGACGAAATGGAAATGCAAAAAGCGAAAGCGATGAAAAAGTTCGGCCAAACCAAGGGAGACAGATACGTTCAAATCCTTAAAAAATTATTTAAGGACGCAGATTTCGACGTAGAAATAAATGTAACGGACGAGAACACCAATGACGCATTCATGGTTCAACAGCTTACTCAGCTTGCTTCCTCTTATGTCGGCAACCCGGAGCTGGCGAACCTCATCATGCGGGCGATATTCAATATCACTTCCAGTAATTCCTCCATCCTTGATCAGATAGATGAAGTGATCCAAAGACAGAAGAAGGCAATGCCCGCACAAGGAATGCCGAAAGTGGAAGAGATGATGTCCGAAAAAACTAACATGATGATATGAATTTAACTGAGAATCAAAAACAATCATTGAGAATGACATTGGAATCGGAGGGATGGAAGATACTAGAGGCCATCCTCAGCGAAACCATAGATAATGAGTGTAATTTACGGCTTATTCCTTATCAAGATATTTCAGTCAAGAATGGGCTGGCGCTCAAAAAAGCGAGCGGAATCGTGGAGCGTTGGATAAATGAAGCAAAGGGGTTGGTGATTGAAATAAAGCCAAAAGTTGAAAAATATGATTAGACGGGGCTTTTGAGCCGGGACGCATTGGCCGTCTCTGCGTCCTAGCTCAAAGGTCGAAAGAAGTTAATTAATAAATTGCTAATTGTAAAAACATGGAAGAGAACAAACCCTCCAATGCCGACGTTCGAGCCTCAGGCGCTGATGCTGGAGCAGGCAGTAAGGATGTTCAGGCATTGGAATTGCTCAACCAGACAACGGGAAGGAATTTTACCTCAATGGACGAATTCCGCAACCACTATGACAATCTTAAAAATTTTGTCGGTGAAAACCCGAACGAGTTGAAACAGAAAGCGAAAGAACTGGACGAATTCCAGACCAAATATGGCATGACGCCTTCAGAATTGGCCGATAGGTTGGCCAACTCTCAGAATCAGGACGAAGAAGCGAAGAAGATCGCATCCGAAGCCAGAGAGAAGGCGAAAGAGCGGGAGATCGAAGACACAAGACGGATGTCTATGGATACCGCCACGGAACTGCAAGAGATCAAACTCCTAAGAAAGTATCCCGAAGCTGAAGAGGTCTTGGATGAAGTCAAAGCACTAGCTAAAGCGCAAGGCAAGTCCTTGAGCGACGCTTATGCGAGTTCAAAGCTCAAGTCCTATGCCGAATCCAAACTTGCCGAGAAAAAGGCAAAAGAAGACAACAATAACGCAATGCTGAAAGGGAACTCAAGAGTGGGAGGCGGGAAGAGGGAGGATCTGGAGCGAGTGGTCAATGAGGCGAACAAAGGCAACATGGACGGCTTAATCGACCACAAGCTAGGACACCTTAAAGACCATTTCACATTCAAGAGTTCACAATAAAATGGCTATAGGATATATAACATACGATGACGCCGCTCGAATGGAAGACCTTGTGCCGATCGTAACGAATATCTCTCCCAAAGAGACTCCGCTGCTGTCGGGACTTGGAGAGGGAGCAAAGGCGACCAACACGCTGCATGAGTATCTCACTGATACCTTTGCGGCCGCCGCCGATAACGCCAACGCCGAGATGAGCGCATTCACCGTCGGAGATCATACGGGACCGTCCCGCGCTAACAACATCACTCAGATTTTCTTGGAGAACATCCAGGTATCGAGGACTCAGATGTTGATTAACAGCGGGGAGGGCAGTCCGTTCGAGTATCAGATTAAGAAATATCTCACGAAGCATGCTAAGGATGTTGAACTCGCCTTAATGGCAGGCTCAAAAGCATCCGGCGCTTCGGCCACCGCTCGAAGACTTGCTGGCGTTATCGCCAACATCTCGACGAACAAGACCGCGAGAAATTCAGGAGATAGTCTATCTGAAACCGTGTTCAATGACATCATCGCGATGATCAAGGGATCGACCGATGAAGTGGCTGACGAGATATATGTCGGAACTACTCTCAAGAGGGATATTTCCGGCTTTACCGGCGGAGCCACCAAAAATGTCGATGTAACGGACAAGAGACTTGTCAGCGCGGTGAATGTGTATGAAGGAGATTTTGGAATACACAAGATCTTCTGGCACAGGAATTTATCTAATGCCGCTAATGCAAAAGAATTGGTTGCTATCCGCAATGAATACTGGAAGATTAGCTGGCTTGACAAAACTCATATGGAAAAACTCCCCATCGAGTCTATTGACAGACGAAGAGCGCAGGCAGTGTCAGAGCTTACTCTCGAAGCGAGAGGCGAAGCGTCAAGTGCGTACTATTCCGGATTCACGGGTTAAACAGTTAAATAATTGTTCCTTCGGGGATCACTTCAGACCGATTCCCCGAAAGGTCTGAAAGCAATTTATGCCAAAATTTGAGAAACTAACAATTTCTGTTGACGGCCAAATGGCGAAAATAGACGGTATCGAGATACCCGTTGTTGAGATTGGATCGCACGGCGATAAGTGGGATAAGATCGAAGAACTGATAAAAGATTACGCGAAACTTAATCCAGACGAAATGGTCAGGCAACTGGAGGCTATAAAATACGCACGGAGAGTACAAATGAACGACACAGCATCATCTAAAGCCAAGTCGCTTCGCTGGGGGATCAGCCTTCCCGCGGGGCTTTTATTATTAATTAAAAAGTTTTATCCCGAAGTCTTCACAGAGAGAAGGGAAATGCGTAAATTCATGCGCAAGTTTCGGGGTTTTACTATTTGCCAAAAAATATGAATGAAAAAATAAGTTTGTGCATAATTGTTAAAAATGACGAACAGGAACTTAAGAACACAGAAGAAGCGATTGCTTCGGTAGAAAAGTATGTGGATGAGGTTTGTCTGACGATAACGGACTTAAAAGCCAAAAAGAAATTTAAAAATCCAAAAATAAAAATTTCGAATTATCAATGGAACGACAACTTCGTCGAAGCAAGGAATTTCAACTTCGATCAGGCTAAGGGTGATTGGATTTTATGGATGGACTCAGACGACATATACAAGGGCGGAGAGAACTTAAGAGGTCTTATTGAGCAGGCGAACGAATATAACGTCAAGGGTTACTGGATGGACTATTGGTATCTTATAGATCGATACGGGAATCCCCTTGAAACACACGGAAAAATAATGTTCGTAAAAAATGACGGACACTTCAAATGGGAGGGCGCGAGAGGAGGAGGAAGGGTGCATGAAAACATAACTCCTCTGACCAAAAACGCCCTATATGACAAGACTGATAAGATTATTAGAATTCACAAACATGGAAATTTTGACGGAGAGGCCAAGGCTCAGAGGAATTTGAAATTGCTTTTAATGGATTTGAAAGATCAGGGAAACAACACTGATCCTAGAACTTTGTTTTATGTCGGGAAAACGTGGTCTATGCTCGGAAAAACCAAGGAAGCATTATTGGCACTATGGCAATACACTGAAATTTCGGGATGGGGTGAGGAGGTCTATGAAGCATTGCTTCTGATCGGGTCTCTCTATCGAAGTGAGAAGGATTTTGAAAGAGCGATACTAGCCTATCAGTCGGCTATTCAATTATGCCCCTCTTATCCGGAAGCGTATTACGGCATGGCTGAATGTTATGTGCCTGAAAAAGACTACAGCAGGGCAATCGGCTGGCTCGAAACTGGAATGACTAAGAAAATGCCGGATAACGGACTCGTGAAATATGTCGCGGACGTAACATGGAAGCCATTATCCCTATATGCTCACTGTCTTTTGCAGGTTGGCAGGATAAACGAAGCCTTGACCGCTTCAACCGGTGCGCTGAAAATCAATCCATACGAGGAAAATATCATATTTTTGCACGAGATGATAAAAAGAAGCGTGGAAAAAAGGAACATTGCCAAGGATGTCATGCATATAGCTCATTTTTTAGAAAAAGAAAACGAGTCTGGCAAAATACCCGCACTGCTTGCCGCTGTGCCTCATGATCTGGAAAACGACGGAATAATTTCAGGAATTAGAAACGAAGTGGTCGTGAAAAAGTGGAGCGATAAGTCAATCGTATTCTTTTGTGCTAAGACTATAGAGCCGTGGGTTCCGGAATCGCTGGAAAGGGGCGGAATTGGAGGAAGCGAAACGGCCATAATCCACTTATCGAAGAGATTAGCAAAACTTGGGTGGGAAGTTACGGTTTACAATTGGTGCGCAGACAGGGCGGGAGTATATGACGGAGTCAATTATAAGAACTGGTGGGAGTTCAATAAGAAGGATGACTTTAATGTTTTAATAATCTGGAGAACTCCCGAAATGTTGGATCTCGATTTCAAGGCTAAGTTTATCGGGGTGGATATGCACGACGTCGGAAATCCCTATGACTTCACGAGCGAAAGATTGGAGAAAATAAACAAGATTTTCGTCAAAACTCAAGCCCATAGAAGATTATATCCGAAAGTTCCGGATGAGAAGTTTGCGATTATTAATAATGGAATCGATCCTGAAAGGTTTGAGGGAAGCGAAACAAGGAATCCTTATCGTTTGATGTATTCTTCAACGGCCGATAGGGGATTAGAGTTATTACTTGACCTATTTCCGCGGATAAAAAAAGAAGTTCCGCAGGCTGAACTCCACTTGTTCTATGGCATGCAAACTTTCAAAGGGTTGGAAAAGGATAATCCCGAAAGAATGAGATTTTTGCAGAGATTGGAAAATAAAATAAAAACTACCGAAGGAGTCGTCAATCATGGACGGGTTGATCAGAACACTTTGGCGAGAGAATTTATGAAGTCTGAGGTGTGGGTTTATCCAACGGATTTTTACGAGATCTCATGTATAACTGCAATGGAGGCGCAGGCAGCCGGATGTTTCCCCGTAACGACTAAAAAAGCAGCATTGGATGAGGTTGTGCAGTTCGGAGCAAAAGTGAATGAAAGAATTGATCAAAAAGACGTGCAGGACGAATGGATCAAATACGTGATTATAAATATTAATGGGGGGTTTGACCCTAAAAAAATGATAGGTTGGGCGAAAAAAGAATTCGACTGGAATGGGGTTGCTGAAAAATGGGATAAGGTTTTAAAACAATAATCTATAAATTAAACAGATGATCTCATTATTCTATCCCAATATACGCCTTGAAGAATGTCTTACGGAATTAAGGGACACTTTAGGCTCAAAAATGATCGGAGAAGGTCCGAAAGTTAGAATGTTCGAACAAGAGTTTGAAAAACACCTAGAAATAGACTCGGATGGATTAAGTCCGCAAAGAGGCTATGCCGTGGCTCTCAATTCCTGCACCTCAGCTCTGCACTTAGCTTATGTGCTTTTAAATTTGAAAGAGGGAGATGAAGTTATAACTCCAGTACTCACTTGTTCGGCTACGAATATGCCCTTATTGAGAAGAAGGGTAAAAATAGTATTCGCGGATATTAAGAACGATCTTACGATCGATCCCGAAGACGTAAAAAGAAAAATCACCGACAAGACTAGGGCGATCATAGCGGTGGACTTCGGGGGCAAATATTGTGATTATAAAGCGCTAAAAGAATTTGGCGTACCGATAGTGGCAGACATGGCTCAATCTGTAAGTCATCATCCGGAAGTGATGTATTCCTGTTACTCGTTCCAGGCGATTAAACACATCACGACCGGAGACGGAGGAATGTTGATTTGTCCTAATAATGAAAGCTACGAACGGGCTAAAAGATTAAGGTGGTTTGGGATAGACAGAAATGCGTCAGCCAAAGAAAGACACACGAGACAAATCTCTTGCGATGTCATGGAGTCTGGATTCAAGTATCACATGAATGATATTGCAGCCTCTTTGGGATTAGTGGGATTAAGACATGTCATGGAGGATTTGAACAGAAGAGTTTTTATCGGAAAAACTTACAATGAATTTCTTGATGTAATAAGAATTCCAAACGATGATTATTGGCTCTATACGATCTTAGTTCAAGACAGGGATAGTTTCTGCAGGGCTATGGATGAAGCGGGTATAGAGGTGGCAATCGCCCACAATAGAAATGACGATATAGGTGTATTCCGTAAATTCAAAAACGATTGTCCGAATATGGATCTGATCGACAAGCACTATATCTGTATTCCAATGCACAGTAAATTAAGCGGGAACGAATTTAATTACGTGATCGATAAAATAAACAAATGGCAGAGTATCCAACCAGAAGTCCGCTAAAAGTGGCGGATGCGATCAGAGACATCATTAAAGACAAAACAGTTTGTGAGGTCGGATGTTGCGAGGGAGATTTACTGATGGAATTTAAAAAATACGCCAAGAGAGTTGTCGGCATAGAAAAGAATGAGGAAAGGTTTAGAAAGGCGAAAAAAAAGGGAATTGAGGTCTATTTGGGAATAGGGCAGGATGTATCAATTCCCGAGGCTGATGTTTATTATTTATGGCTTACCGGCAGAGAACCTTATTATATTTTAAAAAATATCAAAAAGGGCGTAATTGTGGCAGGGATGAACGGGTACAGCAAGGAAGATTTAGCCATGTTTATACCTCCAAATGCCGAAATTACCGGCGTAAGACATGATGAGTGGGATAGCGAAGGGTTCACCAGGGGCTGGGACACCAATAATCATATATTTAAACTTGCAATATGGACAAAAGAGTTGAAATAATCGTGTTGACATACAAACATCCGGAAATCGAGGCGGAGTGCCTGAAGCGGATCATTGAAAACACCAAGAACTATAAAATTACGGTATATGACAATTCCATGAACGACGCCAACATGTCAAAGATTTGGAATAGACTACTAAAAGAAACGACTTGCGATTATATCTGCATAATGGATTCTGACGCTTACATTGAGACGAAAGACTGGCTGGCAGAACTGCAAAAGGTTTTGGATTCAGACGAAAAAATGGCCGCTGTCGGGCCGAGCATGGGGGCCGATTTTCCAACTGACGGAACATTAAGTGGATATTGCTTTCTTTTCAAAAAACAAATTCTTGAAACTATCGGATATTTCGATGAAAAGTTTGTACTTTATGGCCAAGAATGCGACTGGATGTATAGAATTTTGGAAGCGGGATATAAAATGCAGAAAGTCGATAGTGTAATTGTCAAACATTTAGGAAGTCACACGATCAGAGATACCTTTACTCCCGACGAGATCGAAAAAGATAGCCAATATGCCAGAAAGCTTTTAATGGAACTCAAAAATGAACGAAATAATAACAAAGCTTAAATTTGACGATTCTGATCTGGAATTTTTCCGGCAATCGGAAACATGGAGCGAAGAGGATAAAAAGTATGTTCGCCAAATTTATCTATTGATGATTAATGGAATGCCCGTGAGCGGTTGCACAATATTCGAGTTCGACGGCTGCAGATTTATTTTTAATACGTTTACTGTTAAAACAGACAGAAATAAGGGGTATGCGGGAGAAGTCATAAAAAAGGTATGCCATGATTCCAAGGGCTATCTGGTATTGGCTCGTTCAGTTAATCCCCATGTTATCAATTTATTCCAAAAATTAGGATTTAAAACGTTGAACAGAAACTCCTCGTCAATTGAGGTTTTAGGTAATTGCGAATTATTATGAAAGTATCAATCGTATTTGAAGGAAAGCGCGCACCATTCGGCCCTGATCACAAGGGACTGATTCAGGGCGCAGAAGAATTGGGACTGGATTATCAGGTTATCGATCCGACCATGGGAATCAAACCGCACGTTTTAGCGGCTGAAGTTCGGGACTTCAAACCTGACTTAGTACTTCATCACATGACCAGCTCCCTTAATCAAGGCTTGCCGGAATTGATTGGCAAGGACATTAAGCAGATTTATTGGATGCTGGATTATCACGAAAATTATAGGGATGAATGGGAAATGTGGATCAGGCAAAAGGGATATTTGGATCATATATTCTTGTCGAACTACAAACAATTGGATATGTGGAAAGAAGCATTTGAATGTCCATCAACCTATCTTCCGCACGGATGCTACGTCAGCGAATCGGAGAAAGACCCGAGTCAAAAATATAATTGTGTTTTCATCGGAGGCAAGATGTATTTTGAGCCATATGAGAAAAGAGCGAGATTACTAGATAACATTGAAAAACTATGTCCATTCACCACCCTTAATGCCAATGACGTGGAGGGTAGGAATGAGATTTGGAAAAATATGCCGAGAATTTATCATTCTTCTGATACGGTTCTGGATGTTTCACACTATTGGGATGTGCCTGGTTATGCTTCCGGCCGCTACTTCTATTCTGCCGGACATGGAGCTTGCTCGATCACAAAAAGATTTCCTCGATGCGAAGAACTTTACCCCGAAGGAACTAAGATTTATTTTGATACGCCGGAAGAAGCCTCTAACAAAATCAAATATTATATTTTGCATGAGAAAGAAAGAGAAGAGATCAAAAAAAGAGCTTACGAACATAATAAGGAATTTCATAATTATAAAAAACGATGGGAAAAAATATTAAGCGTTTAAAAATATTAGTACTTGGCGCGGACGGGTACCTCGGCTGGCCAACAATGCAATACTTCAAAAAAGGGGGGCATGAAGTTTTAGGCGTGGACAATCTAATAAAGCGCGAGATCGAAAATCAAACAGGTAATTTGCCGTTATTCAGAAAAGAGCATAAGGGTCTGGAAAAGTGCGATATTAGAGATTGGTATTTCAGCACGCTATTAAGAGACTTTAAGCCCGATGTGATCATAGATTACGCGGAGATCCCCTCGGCTCCATACAGTATGACGCGGAGCGGGGCGATCAAAACACAAGAGAACAATATATTGGGAACTTTAGAGTTATTATTCGACATTAAGGAATATTGCCCGAACACACACTTGATTAAGTTGGGAACAATGGGGGAATATGGTACTCCGAATATTGATATAGAGGAGGGCTGGATCAACATTGAGCATAACGGCAGAAAAGATCGAATGATATATCCAAAGAAGCCTGGAAGTTTTTATCACGCTTCAAAGGTGGCCGATTCTGTTAACACGGAGTTCGCTTGTAGGGCGTGGGGATTAAGAGCCACAGATTTAAATCAAGGCGTGGTCTATGGCGGAGACGACAGTCTTCATTATGACGAGATGTTTGGAACAGTTATTAATCGTTTTATTGTTCAGGCGGTGGCCGGAGTTCCCTTGACGGTCTATGGCAAGGGCAATCAAACGAGAGGATTTTTGAACATTTCAGATACTTTGCAGTGCGTGGATCTGGCCGTACTTAATCCGCCCAAAGAAGGAGAGTTTAGGGTATTTAATCAATTCACCGAGCAATTCTCCATCGATGAACTGGCGAACCGGATTGCCAAGATCGCGCGAGCTAAAATTGAGCATTATCCGAATCCGCGCATAGAAGCCGAAGAACATTATTACAACGCCAAACATTCAGAACTTGAGAAGCTGGGACTCAAACCGCACCCACTGACTGATGATGTTATTAAGGGAATGCTGGCGCTTGTGGAGAAGCATAAAGATAATATCAATATAGATTTAATTAATCCTAAGACAAAATGGTTATGACATACCTAGAAAAAATAGAGGAGGCTAAGAAAATAATCAAGGAGGCGATCAAGAAATATCCTCGCCTTGCGGTATCTTGTTCTTTCGGCAAAGACAGCATGGTTTTGCTTCATTTGTGTGTTGAAGTGAAAAAAAACATTCCGGTATTTTCCGTAATGGCTGATACGGAATTTCTGGAAACGTATAATTTCTCAAAGAAAATATCGAGAAAATGGAATTTGAATTATAAGGAATATTCATTCGAGCAAACAGGCGGACTGGATAATTGCTGCGGCAATCCAAAAGTGAATGCGTTCAAAAAAGCGGTTGATAAACTGGACGCTTGGATTTCAGGAGTAAGATCTACCGAAGGCATAACAAGATCCAATTTTAAGACGATTGAAGAACGTAACGGCCTGGCCAAGATCAATCCAATTCTTAATTTGACCGAGCTGGATATTTGGAGATATATCGCATTGAATAAGATCCCTATTCATCCCAAATACAAAGAGGGATATCGAAGCCTTGGCTGTAAGATTTGTTCGACCAAAGAACTTAGTGAGACTGAAACAGAGAGGGCGGGGAGGTGGAGGAATTGTCTCGATAAGGACGGAAATCATAAACTCGAGTGCGGCATTCATTGTAATCCGTTAAAATAAATTTATGGAAACAAAAACAAGAAGCTGGGTTAAGTCGATAGCCTGGAGAATAATAGGAATATTCCTTTTGGGATATATCACATATCTCGTAACCGGGAATAGCGAACAGACTACGACAATAACTGTGTTATTTCACGGAATAAGAGTGATAATGTATTACTATCACGAAAGATTGTGGCTAAAAATTAATTGGGGAACGAACAATGAAACATTCAATAATCATGCCTTGCCTGATCTTGGACAGCGAATTGCTGGACTTGACCAAAAGGGCGGTAGATAGCATAAAAAAAACAACTAGAGACTATGAGCTCATAATCATAGACAACGCCTCCCCGATTGGGCGGGATTATTTAGTTTCCGTCGCAGACACATATCAAAGGAACGAAATCAACAATGGAAATGCCGGAGCGTGGAATGACGGACTGGCTCTTGCAACAGGCGACACAATTACGCTTTCCGACAATGATATTTGTTTGACAGACGGTTGGCAAAGTGCTATCATTAAAGCATTGAAAGATGAAAAAAATGGAATAGTTTTTCCTCTTAGTAGGAACAAAGAAGACGACGGCTATAAGTATAGAACCGTCGGTTTTTTTTGGACATTGAGAAGAGAAGTATTGGGCGATGTGGGGAAGTGTCCATGTTGCGGAGAATACATTTGCACAAAATACCTCTGGGGAAACTTTGAGGATGATGATTATTTCATGCGAGTACTGGATAAGGGATATAAAATATTCGTTACTAAGAATGCCAAAGTGGATCACTACTCAAGAGCAACGTGTGACAAGATACCGGAGATCGCCGAAGTATGGACAACGAACAGGGATATTTTCTATAAGAAATTCGGGGGAAGGACTCCGATGAGCTATCTAAGTTTTTAGGGAAATTAAAGATATTTCAAAGAGACGGCAAAATAATTTTGTCGCCTTTTTTTAAATAAAAAATGGAATATAAACCGATCACAATTACACCAGAAGAGCCAAAAGATATGACAGAGGCCCGCGCTAAAGAACGAGAGGAAAAGCACGAGGAAAGCGTGGCTTTCACAAATATCACACCGATAGAATTCGCGCAGTTTTTAGGATTCGAAATAGAAAGATTGAGCGAAATATCCAATGACGAAGAAGGCAAAATGAATTATATTTTCAATACTTGCAGAAACGTTTCTGTTGATAAGAGTTTGGGCGGAATAATGATGACCTTGAGGGATTTTGAGGGCAAGATGTCGGCAATTCCGTATGGAGTCAAGAGGCTGGACTGGCTGTATCAGTATTTCAGAATAAAAAAAATGGCAAACCCTAATATGTCTAAATCTTACGAAATATGATTCCCATTAAATCGCTGTTAAGAAATGCCTATAACGTGCTAACTGGCAACTGGAGGTCAGAGATTTTCGGCTGGGACGGAAACAATCACACCGAAATTAAAGTTGACGCCAATGGAGTGGTTCAGGTATCGGGATCGACCGGGGGTGGTCCGGTCCAAGACGGCGAGAATACTAACATTAAGGCTTCCGTGCTTGATTATGTCGGATCGAATCCTCTTGCTGTTCGTTTGACCGACACTGATGGAAATTATGTCGGAGCGGGAGCTGGAACGCAATATGCCGACGGAGCAGTCAGAGGATCTGCGACGGGAACGTTAATGATGGGAGATGATGCGACGAATATCCAGTCAATCAAGGTGGATGCCGACGGCCATTTGCAGATCGATATATTAAACGCCTCAATAGCAGTTACAGGCACTTTCTGGCAGGCCACACAGCCTATTAGTGCGGCCTCGCTGCCCTTGCCGGCAGGAGCCGCTACTTCTGCGTTACAAGGAGGGGGGTTGCCTGCGGCGCTGGGTGCGGGAGGCGGATTAAAAATCGACGGATCGGGAACTGCCTTGCCAGTCAGCGGAACTTTCTATCAAGCAACTCAGCCCGTATCTATCGCGGCAACCGTAAACGTAGATGTGACAGACGAAGCCACAAGACTATTGGGAGTTGTTTATGGATCGCAAGGTGCGCAATTACAGCAAAAAGTAACGACTAACGATTTAATAGTAACTCTTGACGGAGAAACTGTGGCAATAGCAAGCATAGCAGCCGGTGATAACAACATAGGTAACGTGGACATAGCAAGCATAGCTGCGGGCGACAACAATATTGGGAACGTTGATCTCGCTTCCGCGATTCCTGCTGGAACGAATTTAGTCGGGAAGGTAAGCATAGATCAAGTAACCGCAAACGCTAACGAGGTCGTAGTAAAATCAATTGCCGCAGGAGATAATAACATTGGAAATGTGGACGTGGTAACCTTGCCGGCGCTAGCGTCCGGAACGAATGCTATTGGGAAACTTCTTCCTCCCGACATAGACGTAACGACCCATACTAATTACGCGAGAAAATATTATACCAATGCTGGCGCGGTTACGGACGGGATAATATGGAGTCCTGCGGCAGGCAAGAGATGGCATGTGGTAACGATGTATATTCAGGTTTCAGCGGCGGCTACGGTAACGCTCGAAGACGACAAGGCGGCCGGAGATGATCCTGTATGGAAAGCGGAACTGGCGGCTAATAGTGGCGTTGTACTGCAGTTTCCTGAAAAATATCCGATGGCTTCGGGGGAGGACGCGGCCGATTTACTCATCACCACCAGTGCTGCTAATGTATATGTGACTGTAACGGGATATGAAATATAACTATGCCAAAAATTGATATAACAAAACTTAGCAAAGAAATTACCGACAAATATTCCATAGTGAATGAATCCTTTGCAATGTCTAAAATCAAGAACGCTGAACTGGATAAATATGACGGAAAACCGAAAGATGAACTGAATATAATCGTGGGCGATGACAAACAACCCGATAAATTCTATCCGCAGGTGAAATTATGTCGTTGGTCAAACGAAGTGAATTTCTCCGTCCGCCTCATCGACACCGAAGTAGGCGAGGAAACTGTCAAAACCGACAAAGATAAAATCATCTGGGAAAAGGGAAATATTAAGATTGAAAATTACGATTATGTTGAGGGGGAGGGAGGATATAAGCTAGTTTGGTTTTTGAAAAAGAAACCTCAAACAAATAAGGTAGAGTTCACGATACAGAGCAAGGGGCTGGACTTTTTCTATCAGCCCGAACTCACGCCCGAAGAAATAGCCGAAGGTGCTTTCAGACCGCCCGAAGTTGTCGGCTCATACGCCGTCTATCACCAAACCAAAGGCGGAATGGTAGATAAATTTGGCAAGGCATATGCAACAGGCAAAGCTTTTCATATTTACAGACCTCACTTATTTGACTCTAACGGACTGGAAGCGTGGGGAAACCTGCATATTGAAAATGGAATTTACTCGGTGGAAATCCCGCAAGACTTTTTAGACAATGCGGTTTATCCTATTCGTTCGAACGACACTTTTGGATATACAACGATTGGGGCATCAAAAACGGCAAATGTTGGGATAAATAGCATAAGAACTTGGACGCATTCGCCTGCTAGCAGCGGCACTGTTACAAGCATAAGTATATACTGTACGGGTAGAAATGACGCATATCCCACTAAATATATAAGACCAGTAATATATTTAGACAGCTCTAAGGCTCGTTTGGGAGATGGAAGTCAGATAACAGTAACTGATTTTACTACACCAGTTTGGTATTCGGGGAACGTGTCTAGTTCTGTTACCTCTAGCACAAATTATAGAATTGGGGAGTGGCTAGGAGTGGAAACGGGCGGTTCATACAGCATCCAATTCTACTACGACACTGGACTAACAATGTATATAGATAATTATGCGTATCACGCTACAAATACTCCAGTTGATCCACTGGTAGATGATTCTTCTACTGCCAATATTAAAGCTTCCATCTACGCCACCTATACGCCTTCGGGGGGAACAGCAGTCAAAGACATTATTCAATCAGGATTAATCGCCTTCGCGAGATAAATAATTTTAAAAATATGGTTTTTTCAGACACTACAAATAAAAACGGAATTCTCCAAATGTGCGAATTCTATACCAACTTAGGAGACGCGGCTATAACGGGAAACACTACGCTCAAGGCGCGATTCGCGCAGCTCGTTAATAGTCGATATCACACAGTCGTGACTAAAATTCTGAAATCTCAAGACGACTGGGATTTCGATGACAGCAACCATGCCGATTTTCCGATAATGACCACTCCGCTGGTCGCAAGCCAGAGAGATTATGGAATACCCGTAAGCGAAAAAGTACTAAAAATAAAAAGGGTTGATATAACTTACGACGGCACTAATTGGAATAGGGTATTACCTTTAGACAGTTCGGAGATTGAAGATGGCCTCGGTAATGACGCCAACATAGATGCCAACTTCGATAAATCAATGCCGAGATATGACTTGCAATATAATTCTATTTGGGTATACCCCCTTGCTACATCGTCTGAAGTTGCCGCCGGCGCGCAAATGAGATTGGAGTGGACAAGAGAAATTGACGAATTCGTGGTGGGAGATACCACACAAGAACCCGGAATTGATGAGCCGTTTCACATTTTGCTTCCAATTGGAGCTTCTTTAGACTGGGCGATCGCTAAACGGCTTCCTCTGAAATCAGACTTAAAAGTTTTATGGGACGAAAAGATAAAAGAGCTTGAGGAATATTATCACCACAAAGACATTGACAGAAAATATCATTTTAGGTTCAGACTTAAAAACATGAATTAACATGGCCACCTACACGAATAAATCTAAATCTAGCGCGCCAACCTACACGAATAAAAGCAAGAATTCGTCCGCGTTCATCACTCCATACAAAAACGGATTTGCCGTGATATGGGAACAGGCCGTTCACACTTGGGGCAACACGAACGAGACATGGGACGAGCTGACCGCAATAGCATGGACTAATAAAAATAAATCTTAAAATATGCCCGTAACAACAATAAACGCGACAGACACACTCAAGGATTCAAGGGCGGTCATTAACGCTAATTTCGCACTATTGGCCCCCCTTGTTTCCCCCTCATTTACGACTCCAGATTTAGGAGCGGCCACGGCCCATTCTATCGACCTGAGGGACACTAACGTTGCGCATGGCATAACGGCATATGCCAACACTTCTACTTATGTAAAAATTGAACTAGACTCTGCCACAGACGGAGGCGTGAGGGTGTGGGGCTTCGGAGACGCAGTAGGCCAAAGAGCCTTTGTGATCCTCGGTATTCTTGGAAACGCCGATCCTACAGATGCAGTCGGTTGCGTAACTCTAGCGGGTGGAAAGAAGAACGGAACTGGCGTTCAGGCTCTAGGGGCCGCCGAGACTGTATTGATTGTAGAAAACTGGGGAACCGAACTTATAAAGGTTACGGGAAACGGCAACGCTTGGTTTGTGGCTGACGTTTCAGCTCTCACTTTCACCGATAGGACTCCGTTCTATGAAGGAGACGCTTTAAGCGAGATAATGAAAATAAAAGGAAAGAACGGAGAGATCGATCATTCTACCTTGCCGGAATTTGCGAGAAAAGAAGAAAAGAAAGACGGAGAAACCGTTCAGCTTCGAGACATAGGGGCCATGCTCAGCATGCAGACTGTGGCAATCCAGCAGTTAACCGAAAGAATAAAACTTTTAGAGAATAAATAATTAACTTTAAATCAATGTGAAAAATCACAGTGGAATTAATAGACAATCTAATTAATAATCAATAAACCCAAAAAAATGGACTTCAAATCAGAAAAATCGAAGATCGAAAAGCAAATTGAGATAACCTCTAGGCAGATCCAACAACTACAGAAACAGGCCAACGAAGTAGCCAATGAGAACGTGAAGCTGCAGGGAGAGTTAAGACTGTTGGAAATCTTAATCAAAGACAAAGAATAAAGAACTAAGGTAAAGCGATGGGAAAAATACCTCTAAACAATTTCAGCCTGATGAGAGATGATAGTCCTGTTTTGTATGCCGAGAATTTTGGCATAAGAAGAGCTGGATTGTCTAAGTTATTAATGGCTATGGGGTATGCCAATAATTTTTTAAGTGAAGACACGGCCACGATGAAAAAAGAGGCTGGAAATACGATAGCGACTATTCAGGGGATGGACTCTATCGGCACCGAGCTGTCCACTATGTCCTACTGGCTAATAGACGACAACTCTAATATTTGGGTTTCTAATTATGCCGCAACTGGATATAAGCTTATAAACACAAACGAGCCCTGTTGGTATCCCGACATAAAAGCCCTGGGTTATGGAGATGACGATAGTGTTATATATACTCACAACAACAGCGTTGGAAGAATTTATAGGGGACTGGCCACAGGAGGAAGCACAACAACACTGGTTGATACGTCTGTCGATTTTACGACGCTTGGGTTAGTGGCGGGGGATCTTGTATATAACGTAACTGACAACACCTTGGCGACTATTAACGCGGGAGGCATAGCCGCCAATACCCTGACGATCACTTTTGTAGCCGGAAGCGCGGGAGGTTCTTTCGCTAATACCGAAAAGTGGGCGATCGTCGACCCGGACTGGGCGGCCTTAACGGACGATGAATATACATACAGCAGACAGATCATAGAGTTCGATGAAGACTTTTATATTCTAAATGGAGATGCCCTGGCTCAGATAGTTTACGGGGGAGCCTATGTCACAACGGGATTCACGGCGGAATTTAAGCTCCTTGAAAGCGGGTATATTGCTCGATGCGGAGCATCTAATGGAGACACAACATGTGTCGGTGCGAATAAAAACTCAAGAGGCAAACTCTTCATATGGGATAAAAACTCGAATGGTTGGAATAAAAAGATATCAATAGACAATGAAGTATTGTCAGTTATTCCATATAAAAACGGATATATATACATAACATCGCGAGCAAAATTATTCTTTACCGACGGATATTCTACAAGGACATTATCTGCAATGCCAGGGACTAACAATAGATCCGATATAAGCATAAATCCCAAGGGCATGATAGTCGTTGAAGATGTGGTCTATATTTTGGGAGGGGCCGGATCGTTCAGCAAGGATAAAAAAGGGATTCATGTTTATTTTATAGAAAAAGATGAGTGGGCATACTATCCCTATGATGATACGGGGACATTGGGGCTGGCTAAGCATTCCCACTCAAGCGTCGGTGGTATTTTGTTCTGGGAAAGCTCGATGGACAATCTGTTTTATTCGGCGAGCATAGAGCAGCTCGGAAACACGAAGCAGTGCGTATTGAATAAATTTCTTCCAGTATCGCTCAATAATCAGGGTACTGTGATACTTGGTCCCGTCCCCCTGGGGAAAGATAGGTCCATAAATAAAATAGAAGTAAACATGCTTCCCGATGAAATAAATTACGATGCCTCCGAAACTGAAGCATGTACTGTGATTTGCAAGTTATCAGATTGCCATAAGCCGACATGGAGATACGCCCAAGCCAAAATCGATAGCGCAAATGCCAACGAAATAACCATAGACGCCACCATCAACGGTTTTGCGGACGCCGAAGTCGGGGACGAGATTGTGTGTGTTCAGGGCTATAATGGATTTTTGAGGAGAGAAATTACCGCGATAAGCGGAGCGGATACAGCGACCGAACTATGGACACTGGATAGCGCGCTGCCGAACGTGACGAAAGACAATACATATATTTTAGTGTCTCCATTCAGATATTACGGCATGACTTCCAGTTCGGTTTTAGCACAAAGCCTTCTTGAATTTCATCCGGAGTTTATTGGGGATAATGTAATGATACAAATTGAAATAAAAGGAACTGCTTCACAGCCCCACTTAGGAATTGAGTCAGTAACAATATACTATGAATGACACACAGGCATTGCAAGAACAAATACAGGCATTGCAAGAAAAAATAAGAACACTCGAAAATGGCATGGCTTTTTCAAGCAACGACAAGAGGCTATTTTACGTTGAGAAGATGAAAGAAATATATACATCCGCTCCGGCATATATTCCTAAAACCTTTCCGGAACAATTTGTTTTTTATAAGAACGGAGTGACTAAAAGACTATATGTTTACGTTGACGGAGACTGGACATACACCGCATTAACTTAATTTATTCATACTTATGACGATAAAATACACAGATCTCAGAAATCAAGAAGGAACGATAATAAACAAAAACACCGGTTTCAGATATGGAGAAAATCAGACTCCGGAGCAGTCTCATGCACAACTTGCCACAGATCTTGGGATAGCTCCAGATCAAATAAACTGGCAGGCAATCGCCAATGAACCAGTAGGAACATCATCTACCCCGGCCGCCCCAAAGTTTGAGGTTAAGACCGACCCGATTATTGACAGTTCAATTCTAGCCGAGGCATATGCCAACCCCGCAACAGTACCCGACAACGCGCCTACTGCGATTGATGAGATCAAGGGAAAATATGAAGAATTATCACAGAACTACACCGACCTCGAAGGCCAATTTGCTGAAGCGTCCAAGCCGACACAGCAAGAAACTGACCTTGAAACTGAACTTGCTGATTTAAGAAAATCCGCAGAAATGGACAGGATCGCAACACAACGCGACGTTTCGGGATTAGAAAAGGGATCGCAGACCACATCTCACATTGGGGGTAGAATCCAGAATGTTGAAAGAGAAGAACAGTTCAGAAGGCAGACTATGGCCGCGCAGGAATCCAACCTATTATCAAGACTCGGAATCGAGCAGAACAAGAGAACAGGATTATTGGAAGGTCTTAAAACCAAATTGGGATTTGCGGAGAACAAACAAAAACTCTACAGCGAGATGTACGACAAAATCCAGGCCGAACAGGATAAGATCATTGCAAGAGCCGACAAGCTATCAGATAATGCGAGACTAACCCTAGCCACTATATTGGAAAAATTTAAGGGCATTGATCTCGAATCCATGAAGCCGGAAGATCAGGCCGTGTTGGCGAAACTCGCAGGACAAGCTGGAATCCCATTATCTATTTTACAAGCCGGCATGAAATCTCAAAAGGATCAACAGGAATTTGATAATTTAATGGAGAAGCAGAAAAATACGCCAAAAGAAGTTGAAAAATGGTCCGAACCCTACAATCTAGGAGGAGATATTGTTCAAAAGAACGAAAAAACGGGTGAGATCAGAACGGCTGTAAACGTGCCGAAGGGAACGGGGGAAGGGAGAGGAACAAGTGACGTTGAACAATACGCACAAGATGTCTTTGACAAAAAACTTACACTGACAAGTGTTCCAGTTGGTATTCGGGCAAAAGTAAACCAGAGAGTAAACGAATTGAATAAAGAGAATCCGAAATATGAAAGCGATTTTGAAGCGCGAATAGACTACAATAGTGATCTTAATAAACTTGTACAAGCAAGAAACGACGGAGACTTAACCGCAAATCCTATCGAGCTTATAAATATTCTATTTGAAGATTACGGAGGATTTATCAGCAAAGAGGAGATAAAGAATGCAATATATGATCTGTTGTATATTAAGGCTCCTGAAAAAACAGTCGAAGAACCTAAAAAGGGATCGTTTCAGTTCTTAACCGGAAACAATGAATCATTCGTAAAATAACCCTAAAATATGTCATCAATAGACAAATTCATAAAATCATCAGGAACTTCCAAGGGGTCAAGCATTGATCGGCTTTTGAATGCTTCTAAGACCAAAAAAAACGGAGTGAGCAATTTTATTACACCGAAGAAGAAAACCACTGAGAATGTGTTGAATACCGAAGAAGGACTGCAGGACGTGGCAGAAAAGGCCGGACTTGGAAAACAGGCACAAGAGATATTGAATCCTAAACCGAAATTATCTTTACTTCAAAGACTGGGAGCCGGATTAAGCGCGTTTGAAACTGGGAACGCAGTATATACCGGAATGGAAAAAGGAATGGGAGAAGGTCTCAAAACTTATGGAGGTAGTATTTTTTCCGGTCTAAAATCTGCCGTTACTGGCGAAGACGTCGGTCAAAGTGAGAAGAAAACATATAAAGATGTCGTTGAAAAAATGGGAGTAGAAAATGGAATAGCTAAATTTGGCTTAGGATTTCTAGGTGATGTTTTGCTTGATCCATCAACTTATCTTGGCGGTGCAGTCGTTAAAAAAGGTATTAGCTTAGCTGGAAAAACAGGATCAAAAACCCTATCCATTGTTGGGAAAGTAGCCCCAAAGGTTGAAACTGGTATAAGAATGGCCGGAGAAGGCGTGACAGAGGCACTCGGCAAGGCGTTTAAATTCGGGTACGGGACAAGCAAAGGAGTGGCTGAAAAAGGACTAGAAACGATGAGCGAATTGGGAAAAGCTAAAGAGGGAATAGTCAAAAGCAATATCGCAAGGTTAGGAACAGGTACTCTCTCAAGTTCACAGCAAGATGAACTAGTGGAAAAATTGCTGGCTGGAAAGAGAGCGGAATATGCGGGCAAAACAGCAGGTGAGGCGATTGATATTGCCAAATCTTCCGATCCATTGGTTCAAAAAACTATCACCGAACAAATGGGAAGAACGCAGAAGTTCGCTAAATCCGCAGGTATAGACGATCCTTTCACTGTATATTTTCCTGGAATTAAAAAAGATAAGATCAAGAATTTCTTTGAAAGCACTAAAGCTCTAAGAGTCGGAAGTGAAGGCTATAAAAAAGAATTTAAGAACCTCTTGAAAGATGAGGAAATGGTCAGGAATCCGGCAGAAGCTTTCGCACGCAGAGAGTTTGATATTGCCAAGGACAATATTATACGAGGACAGCTCAAGGGAATGATCGGAGACGTTGGCAAACCATTAAACGCATTTAAAACAGAAGACGAGGCATTGAAAGCGGGATATAAATTAGTTAAGGAAAAAGGAATGTTCGGCAAACCAATGGGATATTTATTGGAAAATGACAAAAAGTTTTTGGATAATCTTATCAGCCCTGAGTTTGCCACGATTGACGCTATTGCGAAACACACGGGCTTTGATGCCATAACATCTCTATTTAAAAGATCCGTTACAGGTTTATTTGCCCCATTTCACGTTAGGAACTATGCTTCAGGACTGATCCAAAATTATGAGGTTTTAGGACCGAAGGCGTTAGATCCGAGGAATATAGCGACAGGACAAAAGATTGCCTATAAGATCGCGAGAAATAAAACTTTTGGAAAAGAAACTCTTAAAATTGGTGCAAAAGAATATAGCATTAATCAGATAGTTAAGCCGTTTGCAAAAAGATTTGGCACTTCTTCAAGTTATATTGCCGATATTGGAGATGCAACCGCAGACACTTCAAAATTAATTCCTACTTTGGGGCAAAAACTTAATCCATTAGCTCAGGAGAACATAGCGTTTAGATCAGCAAGAGCAGTGGGTAATTTTATAGAAACACAGCAAAAGGCGACTGCCTATGTTACAGCACTAAGAAGTGGCAAAAGCGTAAAAGAGTCTTTAGGGCTGGCGACAAAGGCAGGTTTTGATTATCGGGCGTTGACTCCTTTTGAAAGCAAGATTATGCGCAGGATTATGCCTTTCTATTCCTTTACCAGAAAAAATCTTGAGTTACAACTAAGCACATTGGGAGAAAATCCGCAAAGAATAAGCAACGTAATGAAGGCAATGAGAGATGCGCAGGGCGATGTCTCGCCGGAAGAAAAGCAATTTTTGCCAGACTTTGTTAAAGAGGGATTTTTCACTAAAGTTGGAAACGATAAATATGGACAACCTGAATTTATCACGCAATATGGCACGCCCATAGAGCAATTCGCCGGACAGTTTGGAGAAAATCAAGTATTGCGAATGATTAGCCAATTCAATCCAATACTGAAAGCTCCTATCGAGCTTGGAATAGGAAAGGACAGTTTTAGAAAACAAGATTTGAAAGATGTCTATAATGCCAAAGAGTATAAAATGGCCCCGCAATTCATCAAGGATTTGCTAAAAATAAAACCGGTAGAAAAACCGGTATATAGAAATAATATTAAAACGGATGAAAAGAAGATTGATTACGTTGCCGACCCCGAAAGGCTTTTAATCGCTAGAAGCTTATTTACTTCAAGGGGTGTCAGTTATTTGGATAAAATGTTTGGCGGAGATTTAGAAGGATTCGCTAAAGCATTAAACTTAGCGTCGGGAGTCAAGGCTTATCCTATAGATATTGAATCAAGCAAGTATTTCAAAGAAAGAGATGCCAAGAGAGAATTGCAGGATTTATTGCAGAGATATGGCGTCATCAAGACAATGGAAATCCCATACGTTCCTAAAAAATAATTAGCAAGACGATCCGCCTGGACCGCACCACTGTTCTCTTGAATCATAAAGTTCCTGTTCCTTGAAATATAGACTTCTTTCTTCTTCGGTCATTGCATTGATACGATCTGCCGGATGAGGTTCATTGCTAGGAGTAAGCCAGATTAGTAATAGAAAATACAATACAATAAATATAACAGGGGTAAGGTCAGTTTCTCTTATCCATTTTCCGATCCGTTCCTTCATAAATAAAATTTAATTAAATCTTATCATCAAATTTAAGTTCTTTCATAACTTCATCGCGTAATACAAGTCCGGCGCTATTCAATATAATTTCTAAATTTAACCCTTCTTTATAGG
>Ga0172379_10001725_pt1 | contig 42135 bp, 42 predicted proteins | sample GrowelOW334metaG_FD_119756 | JGI IMG/M metagenome (GOLD analysis project Ga0172379, IMG submission 119756) | Groundwater microbial communities from an aquifer near a municipal landfill in Southern Ontario, Canada - Groundwater well OW334 metaG | ecosystem: Environmental > Aquatic > Deep... | reverse complement strand
CTGGCTCGAAAAATTGACACTTTTAAATCTTAAAGGAGAGTCAATTTCCCTCGACCCAAATTTCTCCACTCTTGTATATTCTTAATAATGAGGTGTCGAAACTTCAGATGATGCCGATACGTTAGGCGAAAAAACTAAAAATTTCCTCTCTATTTTGAAAAGAATTTTTGGCAATTTTGCGGGTCGACAACTTTTTCTAATAATAATTTTAACAACAAACACTATGAAAAAGTTTTTAGTAATAAGTTCAGTGCTGCTTGGAGTAGTCTTTTTGGCAGGATGCGGTCAACAACCAGTGAGTCAAACACAACCAACAACGCCAGCTTCTGTGGCGCAACAACCGAAGCAGCCAACTGATGAAACAGCTAGCTGGCAGACTTATCGAAATGAGAAGCAAGGGTTTGAATTTAAGTATCCAAAAACTTTAGAGTTGGCATCAGCAAGTGAGGCAGGTGGCCTTATTCCATTTGATCCTCTTATAATATCAAGTGTCTATGTTATACAACCCGATTCGAAAGATGTTATTTTTTCTGTTGATGTTAAAGGAAGTGAAACACTCACGCCCACTTGGGTGGCAATGCAATCTGATGCACTGAAACCAGCCACTCTTCAGCCCGCACCTGTTCCCGTGGTTATTGCTGGTGTGTCTGGATATAAAATTGCGAAGGATACAATCGCAATAACAACTGACTTCCCACAAGGTACAAAATATGCTTCTGATCAATATTTTCTGCAAAAAACTGGAGGGCCTATTTTTAACTTAGTAATTCCAGGTGATTCGGGGGGTCAAATCCTCTCCACCTTCAAATTCACAAAGTAAATTGCCAAAAATTCTTTATTATTAGGAAAGGAAATTTTTAGTTTCATCGCCTAACACGAGCTATGCGGAAAACCTCGCTTTCAGTTAGCGAGGTTTTACCAAATTTTGGCCTTTTTCTTCTGAAATGGTAGAATGCATGCATGCCAGCATATAAAACTAAAACAAAACCACTTTCTGGGACAAATTACCATGAAATCAGCAAGAAGGCTTTCGGCCAATACCAGCAAATCAAAAGAAAATCAAAACGAAGACCATATGTTAGGTCGGCTTATTTCAGAAAAGAGAAAGTATTTTTGGGTTTGTTCTGGAGCCACCTGCATGAGAAAAATTACTGGGATCAGATGAGAAGAATGAAGTTTTTCGGATGCGCGATTGAGCTCATTCAAAATTCACGCTTTGAGCCAACTTCAAAAGAAAACCCGAACAAACTCGGAGAAATTCTGCATAGATTTGCTGGTATCAGCGCTGACAATGAAATCTTTTTTGTTCAGATTAAAGAAGATAAGCGCAATAATCAAAAGTATCTAATTTCTGTATTCCCAATTGAAAAAGGATAGTAAAAACAAAAAAGGACTCTCCGCTAAGTTGTGGTGTATAAACCACGGGCCGAAAGCCTTTTTCTATATATAATACTACCAGATCCTGAAAATATGTCAATAGCTGAAAATTTGGCTTAAAAAAGGCCAAAACTTCGCATAGCCCGAAACGTTATGTGAAATAAAATTCTTTCTTTTTTCTTTTTTTAAATTTGCTTTTTTAATAATAAGGAAAAATAAGTTTTTTTATCTATTTATATAGGGGGAATAAGGTGTTTTTTCTGTCCACAAAAGGGCAGCAAAAAATTATTTAGATATTTGACAGCAATTGGTTAATTGGATATAATTGGACATAGTTAATATATCCAAATACTATGACTAAAACAAGCCAAAAAAACAACATCGTCGCAAACAAGTTTACGAAAAGACTCAACAACATTCCTGCCGAAATAATTTCAAAAATCGCCAAGATTGATGAATTAAAAGGTGGTTGGATTACGGGTGCCCAATTGAGTCCGCAAGCGTTGGGTCGCCTCAAACGATCTGTTTTGATTACTTCGACGGGTGCTTCTACTCGTATTGAGGGCGTTCAGCTAACTGACGAGGATATTGAGAAGGTGATGCGGGGAATTAACATTCAAAAATTTGCTGACCGCGATAAGCAAGAAGTCAAAGGTTATTATGAGCTATTGGAAAATATTTTTAATTCATGGGGAAACTTGAAATTTAACGAGAGTTCAATTAAGCATTTTCACAAAGAGCTTCTTAAATATTCAGATAAAGACCAAGGACACTTGGGAGATTATAAGTTTGGTGAAAATAAGGTCGTTGCATACGACAATACTGGCAAGGAAGTTGGGATAATTTTTAATCCAACATCACCACATCTCACGCCAAAAGAAATGATGGAACTAGTCGAATCGACAAATTTTTTACTAGCTGAAAAAAAGTATCACCCCCTTTTGGTAATCGCAAATTTTTTAGTTGAATTTTTAAAAATTCATCCTTTTCAAGATGGAAACGGGAGAATTTCTAGGGTTTTGACAAATTTATTATTACTTCAAAACGGCTATTTGTATATGCCGTATGTTTCTCATGAAAAACTCGTGGAGGATAACAAAACAGATTATTATCTAGCACTTAGGCGTAGCCAAAAAACTTTTACTACAAAAAAGGAAGACATTACTCCATGGCTCGATTTCTTTTTTACGATTTTATTAAAACAGTCGCAATTAGCCATAGAATTATTGTCCAAAGAAAATATCGAAAAATTATTATCAGAAAAACAACTTGTAATTTGGAAATTTTTTCAACAAGTTGAATTTGCAGGGACAGGTGAGATTGTTACTAGTACAAGTATTCCAAGGCCAACAGTTAAGCAGGCACTTGAGGTGTTATTGAAATTGAAAAAAATAGAGAGGATAGGACAAGGCAGGAGTGTGAGATATAAAAAAGTAGACTAAAAGAAAAAAGAACACAAATAAGGAGTCTTGACTCCAGGGCATTCACCCCTGACCCCTCTGCCCTGAATCCAAGACGAGAAAAACAAAATTAGATTTTTTTTGAGCCGTTCGCCTTAAGGCGACCAAAAGGAAAACATGCACATCGCACAACAACTCACATGCGGTTCCGGTTTTCTCTGAAAGCCTCCACCCAAATTCGTTTTCACTACGTTTCAAACGAACTTCGCATGTGAGTAACGTTATGTGTCATAAAATAATCGAGGACAGTTCGTGATTTTTAGCGAATTATCCCAAGGTTGACATATTTTTGCCTCTATGGCAGTATTATGCTGTAGAAAAACAATAAATTTATGCGTAAAATTGATCTGAAAAATGTAGTTTGGAAAGAGGGGAAATATTATGTTGCCCAATGTTTGAATGTGGAAGTTTCCAGTTTTGGCAAGACCAAAAAAGAGGCATTGGCATCATTGGACGAAGCGTTAGAATTATATTTTGAAGATATAAAAGTTCCGAAAGTGACGAAAATTGAAAATCCGGAACTTGTCAAAATATCAATCTGTCATGCCTAAATTTTATTCATCTTCGGAAATTATCAAAGTTCTGCAGAAACGGGGCTTTGTTTATATTTCTCAAAAAGGCAGCCATGTTAAACTTCGAAAAACCGGCAGTCCAACCTTGACCGTAATTGTTCCGGCAGGCAGAAAAGAAATACCTCTCGGAACTTTTAAATCAATTTTACGCCAAGCTAATTTAAACGAAGATGATTTTCGAAAAAAATAATCAATAACGATTCTAGACTTCTATTGTACTTTTAAAATTTAGAATAAAAAATTGAATTAAGCTAGCAAAAAACAAAAGGAGGTAGTGGACATGGAATACCAAGACATGCTCAAATTTATCTACGGAGGGCGAAAAGAAATTGATGATGCTACAAATGGTGTTCTCCAAAAATGTGGAGAAAAGACAATGCAACCGGATACGCCAGCGGCGGATCCCGAGATACTCAAGCAGCAGAGAAGCCTTTTTAGCAGAGAATAATAATTTCAAGGAGGTAAAGTGAATAAAAAAATTAGTTATGGATCAATTAATGAAGTGATACAGAGGGAGATGACTAATCCAAAATGCTTCGAAGATGATAAACCTTTGCCACAATCATTCGCAGTGGGTGTCGAAAGGCTGGATGAATATGATCCGGAAGGCGAAAAAGCTCATAAGCTTGCAAAGAAATATCGCAAAAAAAGGTGAGTATAAATAACGATAAAGGGGAAGAAAAATCTTCCCCTTATTTTTATTTCAAGCTTTAAACCAGCGAAATTATTTCAGCCAAAGTTTTCATTTTATTAGGTAATATTATATAATAAATACAGGGTAAAGAATATAATAAGCATGGCTAATATGCAAATTTAAGAACATTATTATGAAAACAATAGGACTTATCGGAGGAATGAGTTGGAGATCTTCCTTGGAGTATTACAGAATCATAAACGAGACAATGCAAAACAAGCTGGGAGGCTGGCATTCAGCTAAAATTCTGATGTATTCCGTGGATTTTGATGAAATAGATCTTGAGCATGATGGGGAAAAACGGATTAAATCCGATAAAATCCTGAGCGATGCCGCAAAAAATTTGGAAAAAGGCGGAGCTGATTTTATTGTCATTTGCGCCAATACGGTTCATATAATTTTCGATAAAATTCAAGAAAATTTAAAAATACCCGTTTTGCATATTACGGATGCGACAGCAGAGAAAATCAAGGCTGCAAAAATCAAGAAGGTTGGGCTTTTGGGAACAAAAATTACGATGGAGGAAGATTTTTATAAAGGCAGGCTAGAGAAAAAGCACGGACTAAAAGTAATTGTTCCCCCGGAAGAAGAAAGGGAAATTGTTCATCAAGAAATTAATAATTTATGTCTGGGAAAAACAAATCCTCAAGCAAAGCAGCAACTTATAACTATCATAAATAATCTGGTTGCAAATGGAGCTGAAGCGGTAATTTTGGGTTGCACAGAAATTCCTCTAATAATCCAGCAAAAAGATGTAAAAATCCCATTGTTTGATACCACAAGAATTCACGCGGAAGCGTCAGTTGAAATGGCTTTAAGCGCATAAAAAAAGTTGTCTTTTAAAAATAATCAAGGACGGTTCTCGATTTCTGCCCAATTTCAGCTATATAATAAAAGCAGAATCAAAGATATAACAAATATAAGTAATAGGCAGATTATATAAAAAATATGTCAGAAAAATTTAAAATAGAACAACATTCTGAAATCAAAGAAAACGACTTGATAATTGGCAAATTTAATATGAATATTTCACAACAAGCAAAATTTTTTTTGGAAGGTAGCGGCAGCAATCAAGAAGGCAACAACCTTAGCCAAAATGAACGGGGGGTTCTGGTGGCAATGAAAAGTTTGCCAACCGATCCTCTGGAAAGAATAGTGCTCTTTGAGGAATTTAAGAGAAAACCCAATAGTCGGTTTGGGGATAGCGCTCTTGTGGCATTAGAAGCCTTAACTAGGGATGGGAAAAATGTAAGGATTAAATTGGAAAAAGATTGGCGAAACTGTTTGACTTATCCCGAGTATGTCTCCAAATGGGCAGCAGAAAAATTAGATGAGTTGGCTATCCTGATAGATATGCCTCAAATTCAAGATAGATATGCGCGAATGGGCAGCTTTTTAGAAATTGCTAAAGATAAAGGATTATTGAGTGAAGAAGATTTTCGAAAAATAAGAAGCATCATCGCAAAAGAACTATAAAGTTTATTTGTAAAATGATAAAAATATGACAATCGGGTTTGGAAGTGGCGATTTCTATAAAATATATTCTAATAGCAACGAAGGATTTTCCAAGGAGTATATAAATTGTTATAAAGCAAAAGGCTTCGCAAACGCCATAGAATTAAATTGCCGAAATGAAGGCGAAATGGACTATTTGTTGATTAATAATCTTGATTTGTCCGGCTTTTCTTTTGTTTCAATGCATGCTCCTCAGCATGCATATGATAATGATGAAAATTCAAAAAGAATGTTGGATAAAATGGAACTGTTAACCAAAAAGTATAATATAAAAAATATTGTTGTCCACTCCGATTTGGTTCTTAATTGGGAGATATTCGCCAAGTATGAAAATATTCCAATTTCTATAGAAAATATGGATCATCGCAAGAAGTCAGGCAAAACCATTAAAGATGTAAAAGCTATTTTGGATAAATATGACTTTAAATTGACTGTTGATCTGCAGCATTGTTTTGTGAATGACAGTTCTCTGCAATTAGCGGCAGATTTCCAAGAGAAATTCAAGGATAAGATTGTGGAATATCACATCAGTGGAACTGATGATAATTTGATGCACAATCCGTTATTTCGGACAAAACAGGATGAAATTATAAATTCATTAAAAAATAAAAATATCCCGATAATTATTGAGAGCACATTTGACGAGATTGGAGATCATGAAAAAGAATTGGAATATATAAAAAGTAGGATAAAGTAGTTAGAGAAATTCAAAATGGAAATTATTCCGATAAAAACCAGAGTTATAAATCCGCCCAAGGATGATATTTATCCGGTGATAGATGAATTTTGTCCCACTCTCAAAGAAAGGGATGTTTTTTTGGTCACTTCAAAAATATTATCCATCCATCAAGGACTTTGTATTCCGATAAACAAAATCAAAAATAAAGACGAGTTGATAAAAAAAGAAGCCGATGTTTATATTCCCAGAAAAGAATGTCCCGGGGAGCATGTGATTTTAACTGTGAAAAATCATACTTTGATTCCCTCGGCCGGCATCGATGAAAGCAATGCCAAGGGCCACTATATTCTTTGGCCGAAAAATCCGGAAAAAGAAGCCAAAAAAATTTGCGAGTATCTGAAAAATAAATTTTCTCTGAAAAAATTGGCGGTCATCATCACAGATAGCCACACCACTCCGATGAGGTATGGCGTTTTGGGAATTTCCATTGGGTTCTATGGTTTGAATCCGCTCAAAGATTATGTCGGAAAAAAAGATATTTTCGGTCGCGTTATAAGAATGTCGCAAAGCAATATCGTGGACGCCTTGGCATCAATGGGGGTGGTATCGATGGGGGAAGGCAATGAACAAAAACCGATGGCGATTATTCGCGGAGCGGATTTTGTGGAATTCACGGATCAAGAAACATATCAAAATTCCATAATTCCAATCAAAGAAGATATTTATTACCCGCTGCTCAAGAATTTTTATAAAAAGTATAAATAGTTTTAAATTTTTTTGGAAATAAAAAAACCACCAGTAAGTTTCTTTCAACTCTTAGGTGCAGGCTGTATGAAAAATACTTTTCGTTCGTCACTACTTAGTATTTGCTCCTGCAACTGGTGGTTTAAAATTAAGGGAAAGTTGTCCCTGAAGAATATTAATAACCGAGAATAAAGGCTATTTCCATGATTGCTCCAAAGATGAATCCGGATAGGAATATCAATATCAATAACCATCTAAAGAACTTCATAATTCTCCTCCCTTCTTGATTTTATCTAAAATTATAAAAAAGAACTCAGAAAAAACAATTATTTTTGCATTTTCATTTTAATGTCTTCTTCTTTCAAAGCTTCAATAATCTCATCGATGTTTCCACTCATAACATCCGGAATATTGCTCCAATTCTGTTTAATGCGGTGGTCAGTGATTCTGTCTTGCGGAAAATTGTAGGTTCTGATTTTTTCACTGCGGTCTCCGGTGCCGATTTGCGATTTACGTGCGTCGCCCAATTCCTTGGCTCTTTTTTCTTCTTCAAGTTGAAGCAGGCGAGAACGCAAAACCTTCATCGCTTTTTCTTTGTTTTTGATTTGTGATTTTTCGTCTTGGCAGGAAACTATCATTCCGGTCGGCAGATAGGTGATGCGCACGGCGCTTTTGGTGGTGTTGACTGATTGTCCGCCCGGGCCTGATGAACAAAAAGTATCGATGCGAATATCTTTGGCATCTATTTTCAAATCAAATTCTTCCGCTTCCGGCAAAACTGCCACGGTGGCGGTGGAAGTGTGGGTGCGGCCCAATTTTTCGGTTTCCGGCACTCTTTGGACGCGGTGGACGCCGGATTCATATTTCATTTTTCCATAGGCGCCTGCGCCATTGATTTCAAAAACAACTTCTTTGAATCCGCCAATTCCGTTCTGATTGGAATTGAGAATGGCGGTGCGCCACTTGTTTTTTTCGGCGTATTTGGAATACATGCGGAAAAGTTCAGCGGCAAAAAGCGCGGATTCATCTCCGCCAGCGCCCGCGCGGATTTCCACAATAATATTTTTCCCATCATTAGGATCTTTGGGAATCAGCATTTCCTGCAGTTCTTTGTCCAATGTTTCTTTTTTGGCAGATAATTTTATGTTTTCATCCATCGCCATTTGTTTCATTTCGCCGTCTTCTTCACTATTCACAATTTCCGCGTTTTCTTTCATTTCTTTTTCGGTTTTTTCCAACGCTTCAATTACGCTCACAATATGGGATAATTCCGCCTGTCTTTTGCCCAATTCAGCCATTTTTTTGGGATCAGAAGATAACCCGGGGTCCCCGAGCTGTTTTTGAATTTCCGCGTATTCTTTTTTAATTTCTTCGGGTTTATCCTGTGAAATCATATGTTTAATTATGGACTAGGCTTAAAATTAATATTAATGCAAATTAAATCCCAAATCTTCAGTTATCTATTTCTACAGGATTGTGCTTGCATATATATATTGCTATATTATAGATATATAATCAAGTAAAAGGCATTATATCTGTAATGAAGTCGCTATAGATATAAGCATAAAAATTATGAAAGAAAAATACACTCCATCTTCGGGGGAAATAAAAAAAACCAAGGAAATAGCGACCGAAAAAGAAAAGGCATTAGGTAAAAATAAAGAAAATGATGGTCCACATTCAGTTCAGGGAAAATTAGAAAAAAATGAAAGAATAGAAAGCAGTGATAAAAAATTTGGTTTAAATGTTTTTGGAACAACAGAAGGCATGGCGGCAAGCTGGAAAAAAAATAAAAGCGGAGAAGGCAATAGATTATCATCAGATACAGTTGTTCGATTATATGTAAATGGTAATTGTATTTGGAAAAAAAGAATGGAAGATGTGGATGGGGATATGATTGTAGGCGTAATGTCTAAAGATCAAGTTTTTATGATGGAAAATAGCCAACTTATTATTATTCAAATAATAAACAAGAGGAAATTTTTAAATAAGGAAGACTGGCGTGTTAAATACCGAGATCCATATGCGGTTGCCGAATTTAAAAGCTGTGAAAGTATCGAGTATCAAAATGGAAACTTTATAATAAAAGGAAAAGATCATGAAGAAAAACCTCTGATAAAAAAAGTTCCTCTGGATGAATTGGTTGAATTTGATGATAATCGTGATGAATAAAATAAACCTACCTTTTATTAAGTAAAGTCGCAAAAATTTAAGATTAAATCTTCAAAAATAAATTTAAAAAATCGAGGGTAATCCTCGATTTTTTTGTGTCTCCTATTTTCCCCCCCCCACTTTTCTCACTTTCTCTACTTTTCCAATAACGACCAATACTTCATGAAGTCGATTATTTTGTGCCGCGGGAGGGACTTGAACCTTCACAGAGTTGCCTCTATACGATTTTGCCATGTACCGCATAGGGTACATGGTCATGAACCCAACGTGGTTCAGGGAGTTGTGCCGCTGATCGGAGTCGAACCGATATGAGAGTGATCTCGCACGATTTTGAGTCGTGTGCGTCTGCCAGTTCCGCCACAGCGGCATTTTAATATTTTGCCATGTACCACATGGGGTGCACAGTCATGAACTCTACGCAGTTCATGAAGTCGTGCGTGTTTGCCAGTTTCACCACACGCCCAACATTTATACTCGAAATTATTTTAAACTTTCTCTCAACATCATCCTTAAGGTACTTTTACCTTTGCTAGTCTTAAAATATTTTTCTCTTCTATCCGCATCTTTTTTATCAAGAAAAGCTTCATAAAAGACGAGTTTTAGTGGAATTCTGCTTTTCGTCGATTTAACTTTCCCTGTAAAATGTTCGTCAATCCTTCTCTTTAGATTATCTGATTTTCCTATATATAATTTTAAATCCTTTAAACTTTTTAAAATGTAGACATAATGCATATTTTTGTGTATACGATTTTGCCATGCACCATGTGAGGTGCATGGTCATGAACTCTACGCAGTTCATGAAGTCGTGCGTGTTTGCCAGTTTCACCACTCGGGCATAATTATTATTGTAAATTTTGTCGTGCGCGCCCCAGCACCACAAGGGTGCGGGGTAAATCTGCCAATTAATTCACTTTAGCGCTTTCATGCACCATGTAAGGTGCATGACCATGAACTCCACGCAGTTCATGGCTTCTTATATCTCTATTTGTATAGTATAATATAATAGATTATGGCTAAAATAATATCACTTGTCAATCAAAAAGGCGGAGTGGGGAAAACTACAACCGCGGTTAATTTGGCGACTTATCTGGCGGAAGCGGGAAAGTTTGTTTTGCTTGTCGATTTGGATCCGCAAGGAAACGCTTCTTCAGGACTGGGCGTGGATGTGCGCAATCTGGAAAAAGGATTGTATCACGCGATGATTAATGGCGTAAATCCCAGAGACGTTATAATCAAGATGAAAGAACTTGGGCATCACATCATGCCGGCTTCTCAGGATTTGGCCGGAGCGGGAGTGGAATTGGTTCATTTTGATAATCGGGAATTTAAATTGTATGATGTCCTGCGGCAAATACGCACGGACTATGATTATATTATTATAGACAGTCCGCCGAGCTTGGGGCTTTTGACAATTAATGGGTTGGTGGCGAGCGATGAAGTGATTATTCCGGTGCAGACTGAATATTATGCGTTGGAAGGGTTGAGCCAACTTTTGGAAACAATAAATTTGGTGCGGGAAAATCTTCAGCCAAATCTCAAAATTATGGGCGCAGTGCTGACAATGTATGACAAAAGAAATCGTTTGTCGCGCCAAGTGGTGCGAGAAGTGCGCGATCATTTTCCGAGCCATGTTTTTGATTCTGTGATTCCGCGTTCCGTGCGTTTGGCGGAAGCGCCGAGTTTTGGAAAATCAATTTTGAATTTCGATGCGTTTTCCAAAGGAGCGCGAGCCTACAAAAATTTGGCGCGGGAAATTATTGAAAAAGAAAAAGAAGAAAGAAAAATATTTACTGTCTAGTTTTTGTTGCAGTTGTTGAAAATATATTTTCAAATAAAAAATTATATAAAATAATTTTATGGCACAAAATTATGGGTTAGGAAGGGGATTATCTTCCCTTATTCCTCAAAAAAATCTTAAAAAAGATAATGGGCGGCCCGCAGAGCCTCAAGTTGCTGTTCAAAGTATCCCGACAGAAAAAAATACTGTGAATACTAATGAAGTTCGAGAAATTGAAATTTCCAGAATTGTTCCCAATGTTCACCAGCCGAGATTTGATTTTAACGAAGAAAAATTGGCTGAACTGGCGAACTCCATCAAACAACACGGCATAATTCAGCCATTGGTAGTGAATCAAAAAGGGGAACAGTTTGAAATTATTGCCGGAGAAAGAAGATTTCAAGCGGCGAAAATCGCCGGACTCAATAAAGTGCCGGCCATTATCCGAAAAGCTGAAGAAAAAGAAAAATTGGAATTGGCAATTGTGGAAAATGTTCAGCGCCATGATTTGAATTCACTGGAAGAAGCGAAGGCTTACAAAAAACTTATTGACTATTTTCAGATGAGCCAGGAAGAAGTGGCGGAGCGGATGGGAAAAAGCCGCAGCGCGGTGGCCAACAAAGTGCGTTTGTTGGGGTTACCAGTAGAAATTCAAAGAGCATTAGTTTCCGGAAAAATTACTGAAGGGCACGCCAAAGCTATTTTAGCAATTGCAAATCCGGAAAAACAAAGAGCGCTATTTGAAATGATTTTGAAAGACAATTTGACGGTGCGCCAAATCGAAAGCAAAGTGCAAGAAATTTCTGTGCGTTCTCACAATAGAGTGGTAAATGTCGATCCGGAAATAAAAAATTTGGAAAATAAACTGATCGGCGCGTTGGGAACCAAAGTAAAAATAACAAAATCCGGCAAGGGCGGCCGGATTATCATTGATTATTATTCTCAAGAAGATTTGGACAGCGTCTTGAGTAAAATAGTGAGTGTTTAATTTGTATATAAAAACTTACGCATTTGCCTCTGCCAATCCGCTGCTCGGCTCGATGGCGGACAATTTCTGAATCGCGCCTACGAAAAGCAATTGTCATAGTCAAACGCGTAAGTTTATGTATTTTTTCTTCTAAAATAACCGGTTTTCTTTTTTTAGCTGCTTTTTGATGTTGGTTCTGGCAAGTGAAGTTTTGACGAAGCGGAGCCAGTCTCGGCTGGGAAGCTTGGGATCTTTCGTTGTTAAAATTTCCACTACTTGTCCATTTTGCACTTTGTAATCCAAGGGAACAAGTTTGAGATCCACTTTTGCTCCCGTAGCGCGGTTGCCGATTTCACTATGGATGGCATAGGCGAAATCAATCGGAGTGGAATCCTCAGGAAGATTAATAATATCTCCGCTGGGAGTGAAAGCGAAAATATGATTTTTGAAAAAATCAATTTTCAATCCTTCCCAAAATTCTTCGTCATCTTTTCCAATTTCAGCTTGCCATTGGCGCAATTGATTGACCCAGATCAAATCTTTGACGGGAGTTTCTTTTTTGTTTCTAACAAAATATTTGCGCCATCCGCTTCTGGCTTTTTCAGTGTAGATCCAATGGGCGGCGATTCCGAATTCAGCTTCATCGTGCATTTTTTGGGTTCTAATCTGAACTTCCATTATTTTTCCTTCCGGACCGAAAATTGTCGTGTGAATTGATTGGTATCCGTTGGGTTTCGGAAGCGATATGTAATCCTTGATTCTTCCGACCAACGGGCGATATTTTTTGTGGACAATGCCCAAAGCTTCATAGCAATCTGCGACAGTCGGAACAATAATTCTTATAGCCAGCAAATCATAAATCCGATTGATGTCCATTTCATATTTTTGCAATTTCATGAAAAGTCTGTATAAATGTTTGGCGCGTCCATCTATGTCGGTAACTTTTATCCCGTCTTTTTCCAAGGATTTTTTTATTTCATTGACAGCCAACGCGAGATATTTTTCTTTTTCTTGGAGCTGGGTGTTTATCAGGTTTTGCGCATAAGAATAATTTTTCGGATCCAGAAATTTGAAAGATAAATCTTCCAATTGTCCTTTTATTTCTCCAATTCCCAAACGATTAGCAATAGGCGCGAAAATCTCCATTGTTTCTTGTGCGATGCGCTGTTGTTTTTCCGGAGGAAGATAATCCAAAGTTTTCATATTGTGAAGGCGGTCGGCTAGTTTGATGATGACAACGCGAATATCAGCAGCCATAGCCAAAAACATTTTCCGCAGATTTTCCAAAAAATATTCTTCATGCGATCCGCGCAATTTTAGTTTTCCTAACTTTGTGAGCCCGTCAACCATGGCGGAAATTTCCGGACCGAAATTTTTTTCAATTTCTTCCATCGTGACAGAAGTATCTTCCGGCACATCATGCAGGAGCGCGGCAGAAACAGTTTTTGACCGCATTCCTATGCTCGTGAGAATGCAGGCAATTTCCAAAGAATGCTGAAGATAGTCTTCGCCGGACTTTCTTTTTTGTCCTTGGTGGGCTTTTTTGGCAAATTCATACGCGCGGGTGATCAGTTTTTTCCTGTCATCCGTGAGAGTGAATTTGAATGATTTGAAGATGTCGTTTAAAGTAAGCATAAATTGCTAGGAAGTATAGTCGCCACTACACCATGTGAGGTGTAGGGCTTCGCGCAAAAAATTAATTTTTTGACGCTTCGCATTCTTTGCTGGAGCATCTGGTCGTTCCTTTGGCGGCAAAAATGAGAAGAGACTGGCATTTAGGGCATTTTTCTCCGGTGGGCTTGGACCAAAGAACGAAATCGCACTTCGGATATTTATTACATCCGAAGAAGGCCTTTCCTTTCTTGGACTTTCGCTCTACTATTTCCCCCTCGTCACATTTCGGACATTTGATTCCCAATTTATTTTCAATTCTTTGGATGCCTTTGCAATCCGGATACTTGGAACAGCCAAGAAAAGCTCCAAATCTTCCGCGTTTCACTACCATCGGAGCGCCGCATTTGTCGCAGATTATGCCGGAATTTTCTTCGTCCACTTTTTTTTCTTCATCAGTTTTTTCGGTATATTTGCATTTGGGAAAATTGGTGCAAGCAATAAATTTTCCGAAGCGACCGAATTTTATGATCAGATCTCCGCCGCATTCCGGGCACTGGCGATCCAATTTTTCCTGAAAGTCTTCTTTTTTCACTTCTATATCCTTGCTATCCAGATTTTTTTTGAAAGGCTCATAAAATTCACGGATGACCGGCACCCATTCTTTTTTTCCTTCGGCGATTTCATCAAAACTTTCTTCGATAGTGACAGTAAATTTGATATCCACAATTTCCGGAAAATGTTCCACGAGCAGGTCATTAACAATCATTCCAATCTCCAATGGAAATAATCTTCTTTCTTCATTTTTTTCAATATATTTTCTTTCAACGATGGTGGAAATAGTTGGCGCATAGGTGGATGGCCGGCCAATTCCATTTTCTTCCAAAACTTTTACCAGCCCGGCTTCATTGTAGCGAGGCGGGGGATTGGTGGATTTTTCTTCATTTTTTATTTCCACGCAATCGATAATTTCTCCTTTGGATAATTTAGGCAGCATTTTTTCTTCGGATAATTTTTTCTCTCCAAAAGCTTTCAGATATCCTTCAAATTTCAAAGTGGATCCGGCAGCACTTAAATTATAAATATTTCCAGATTTTTTATTATTGGCTTCAATTTCAGCTTTCACGGAATCAAAAACAGCCGGTGACATTTGGGAAGCAATCATGCGGGCCCAAATCAATCGGTATAATTTATATTCTCTGGCTTCCAAAGAACTTTCCAAATCTTCCGGAATTTTTTCCGGATAAGCAGGTCGAATAGCTTCATGAGCTTCTTGGGCGTTTCGTGATTTGTTTTTGAAAAAACGCGGACTTTTCAACGCATATTCTTTGCCGAATTTATTTTCAATGGTTTTTCTTGCTGTTACCAAGGATTCTAAAGAAAGATTCACAGCGTCGGTACGCATATATGTAATGAGTCCCAGCTCATATAATTTTTGGGCAATCATCATGGTTTGTTTGGCGGAAAATCCCAGAGAATTGATAGCCGTTTGTTGCAAAGTGGAAGTGGTGAATGGGGCGGAAGGGGTGCGGGTAGTTTCTTTTTCCGTGAGATCTTTCACGACAAAATCCGCCACTTCCAAATCTTTAGCAGTTTCTTGGGCGGTCTTGGCATCAGTAAAAATAGTTTTTTTGGTTTTGTAATCTCCGGCAAAAAGTTTCAGCGTCACAGTTTCTTCAATTTTCTTTCCGTTTTTTTCCAGAAGTGTTGATTCAAAAGGATTTTCTTTGTCTCCTCTTTTCGCGAGAAACGGAGTGAGCGCCCAAAAATTTTCTTTTTGGAATTTTTCAATTTCTCTTTCTCTTTCCACAATCAATCGGAGCGCTACTGATTGCACTCTTCCTGCAGAAAGTCCGCGCCTCACTTTTTTCCAAAGAAAAGGGGAAAGTTCATAGCCAACTAATCTGTCCAAAACCCTTCTAGCTTGCTGGGCGTCAACCATATGCAAATCTATTTTTCTGGGATTTTCCAATGCTTTTTTGATAGCCGGTTCGGTAATTTCATGAAAAACTATCCGTTCAAATTCTTTATCTTTAGTCAGCTTCAAAGCTTCAACCAAGTGCCAGGCAATGGCTTCTCCTTCGCGGTCTTCGTCAGTTGCCAGAATTACTTTCGTGGCTTTGGCGGCTAATTTTTTGAGATCCGCTACTTTCACGCGGGATTTCATGGGAACAATATATCTTGGAGTGAAATTATTTTCCACGTCCACTCCCATTTCGGATTTTGGAAGATCGCGAACATGGCCGTAAGAAGATTTTACGGAATAATTTTTTCCCAAAAATTTGGAAATAGTTTTGGCTTTAGTGGGTGATTCAACAATGACTAATTGCATAAAAATTTTTAATTTTTTAATTTTTAATTTTATAAATAAATCTTAATTTTTAATGTTTAAAAAATTTAAGCATTAGAAATTATTTAAAAATTCAAAAATTAAAAATTATAAAATTATGTAATTCTGCCCGCCGATATTTTTTACCATTCCTTTAATTTCCAGAATCATCAGCGTGGAACTTGCGAGCGATGTTTCCAGTTTAGACATTTTCGCCAGCTTGTCAATGTGAAGCGGTTCGTGGCTTAGTAATTTTAGAATTTTTTCTTCTTCAGCAGTGGCGGGAATCGCTGACTTGGCTTTTTCAAAATTGGCTTTTTCTTCTACCCGCAATTCTTCCAAAATATCTTTAACGCTAGTCGCCATTTTGGCGCCGGATTTTATCAATTTATGAACGCCAGTTGAGACAGGAGAAAAAATCGATCCGGGAACAGCAAAGACTTCTCGATTGAATTCCAAAGCCAAGTTGGCAGTAATGATGCTTCCGGAATCTTCGGCCGCTTCCACGACCAGTGTTCCCAAAGACATGCCAGCCATAATTCGATTGCGAGCGGGAAAATTTTGCGGTGTGGAAGCGATACCCAAAGGAAATTCACTAATGAGCGCGCCGGAATCCATAATTTTTCTGGAAAGTTCAAAATTAGTTCGCGGTCCAATGTTGGCGTCTTCCAAACTGCTGCCGAGAACCGCGAAAGTTTTTCCACCAGCTTCTAGGGCGCCGGAGTGGGCGATAGCGTCAATGCCGAGCGCCATTCCACTCACAACCGCGATTCCGGAACGAGCTAGATCGCGAGAAAAACTCAGAGCGACTTGGCTGCCATATTGAGTGAATTTTCGCGATCCGACCACGGCCACCATTGGTTGAGCATTGAAATCAAAATCCGAGCCCTTTACATATAATATATAGGGAGGATTGGGAATTTCTTTCAAAAGTTTTGGATAGTTATCATCTGAGAGCGTAATGATGCTGATATTTTCTTTTTTCAATTTTTCCATTTCTTCATCCGGATTAATCTTGGTTTTTTCTTCAAATATTTTTTCCGCCAGTTTTTCTTGGATGCCGGATTTTTTGAGGTCTGCCAAATTGGCGTTCCAGACATTCTCCGGAGTTTCAAAAAAATCCAGAAGCATTTTCATCTTCTGGGGACCGACGCCTTGAATTTTATTGAGAGCGTTAAGAAATTTCATGAAAAGTTAAAAAGTAAAAGTTAAAAATTAAAAGTAATTATTTTTTTATTTTTGCCCTTTTATAAATATAACAGCAATATGCTTACTTGACAAAGGGGGTATAATTTGCTATATTCGAATGTAAAAATAAACAAACAATTTAGCTTAAAAAAGGCTGAAATTTGGCTTTCAGAGTCCTGTTTGCTAGTTCCAACGCAGAACATCCTCCTTAGTTTTGCTAGTAGAATGAGCGCATTTGATTGTGATATTTCGCAAAAAGATGCCACTAGCGAATGGGACTGTGGGAGTCAGTAAATTAGTTTTTTTTAAATATACTTATAAAAAGGAGGGAATAATTGTGTTTCAAATTGTTACACTAATTATAATGCTAATTGCAGGATTATGGGTTGTTTTAAATGTTCATTTTCTACCCAAACCGCACATTGTTAAATGGAAAAAATGCGGGGAAGATTCAACAGGTCGTTTTATAACAGTAGAATGCAAAAAGTGTGGGCGAGGAGCAGTATTTCCCGTAGGAGGACTGTGAACATAGAAAATAGAGGCTCGGTATAAATATTTTTACTGAGCCTCTAATTTTTTTAGAAAAGATATCTTACAAAATTTTTTCAATTTCTTTCAGAACTGCATCGGAGATTTTTTCAATTTTTTCCAGTTCTTCGGGAGAAAATTTTTGGAGGACAAAATCACCCGCCTCCGCTGCCGTCGGGCAGCTTTGGCGAGGCAAGTGTGCGTCTGGTTCGGAAATTTTATCTTCTGCTCCAATGCCTATGCGGATTCTTTTGAATTTTTGCGTTCCCAATTTTTCAATTAAATTTTGGACACCATTATGTCCGGCGGAAGAGGAGTCGGTAGCGATGCGATATTTTCCGATGGCAATATCCAGGTCGTCGTGAATGACGATAATATCTTCAGACGTGAGCTTATAAAAATCCAAAATATTTTTTGTGGCTTCTCCTGAGAGATTCATAAATGTCTGTGGTTTGACCAAAAGAATTTCTTTCTCATCCATTTTTCCCTCATCTGCCCTCTGGGCATCTTCTCCCGAAGGGAGAAGAAGAATGGAATGTTTTGATACTAAGGAATTCAATTTTTTATTCATTTCGAATTCAGGAAAATTCCATTGGCTTTTGATTTTATCCGCGAAGAAAAAACCAACATTGTGTCGAGTGCCTTCGTATTCTTTTTCCGGATTTCCCAGTCCGATGATTATTTTCATATATATAGGATAGCACAACAAATAACTTCAGTGAATAATGAGGCATAATTTGCTGCGATTATTTATTTTCCTTCAATCACTTTGAAATAATCCTGACTGTCGGGAGATTTATTGAGATTATCAATACTGTCTTCTTCTAGAGAATATATTTTTTCCAGATCTTTACCGATAAAAACGATAAAATCTGATTTGGCGTCGTCTGCGGTAAGGTTATTTTTATCTTCCGACAATTTGGCGGGCAATTTTTTGATGATTTCGTCCAATGTGAAAAGTTTTTGGCCGTTAGTTTGATCGACGACAATTGAATTTTGATGAATCGCATTTTCATTGCTCAAACGAATTTTGACATTTTTAATCCTTAATTTATTCGTCAAAAGATTTTTTATTTTATAGGTTGTTGATCCGCCGCTATTTTGACTAACCAGCATAATGGAAGCTTCTTCTTTTTCAATTTCTGCTTGGCGGCGTTTGATTGAATCCAAATCAAAAATATTTTTGGCTAGGTCTTGGATTTCGGAATAATTGCCTACGCGCGGAACCAGAACAAAAGCCCGGCCCTGATCCATATCAATGTGGGAAACTTTGAGAATACTATCCGGTTTCCAAGCGTCAGCTACCGCATTGGCGATATTTTGAGTGTCTAGCTGCCGGCTCAAATTCATCAAACTCCCGATTTCTTCCAGGGTCATATCGGTTTTTATATTATCTCCCAGATCATCAAGGAGCTTGGTTAGTGTAAAAATATCCAAGAATGTCCCAGCGGAAAAAATTTTATTTTTGGCAGACTGCATCACTTCTTGCTGGCGTTTGGCGCGTCCAAAATCGCTTTCAGGATCATCGTGGCGTTCGCGGACATATTTCAAAGCCGTTTCGCCGTCCATATTATGCAAGCCTTTTTTTATTTCAAAAGTTTGATAGCTATAGTTTGGACCGGGATAACTGGCGTCATAGATATCCCGTTTGACTTCCACATTGATTCCGCCGAGATCATCAATAATTTTTTTGAATCCATTAAAATCCAGAACAATAAAATAATGAATCGGCAATCCGATGATTTCTTCAATAGTGTTATTGATCGGTTCAATTTCCTGATCAGATGAAATCCCATATTGATATATGGAATTTATTTTTGTAAAATAATTAGTTCCGGAAATTTTGACATAAAAATCCCGGGGGAGAGACAAAAGGCCGACTTTTTTGTTTTTAGTGTCGATACTGGCAATCATTATTGTGTCGGTAAGATTTTGTCCAGGATTGCCCTTGCCGGCTGCTCCCAGAAGAAGAATGTTTATCCGCCCATCTTCTTCACCTTTCAGAATTTTCCTATTTATGGAAACAACCGAAGATAAAATTGTTCCGGTATCTTTGATAAAAGAAACAGGAGACTCATTTTTGATGCTTATGGTTTTGCTGAAAGAATGGATTTTCCATGTAAAAAAGAAAAAATAAGAAAAAACTGCTGCCACTAAAAATAAAATAATAATTTTCAAACTCTTTTTATGTTGCATTTTATTCTTCTTAATTATGTCTAAAATATGCCTTATTTTGCCTCTTGCCAAGGGCAAAAAAGTGTGCTATTATGGCTATACTTTTCAATGTTTTATCTTAAAAACACGTGTTTTCGTTGATTAACATAGAAAAGTTCATATCTTCTTTAATTATTCTATCATTTTCAATTCATGAATGAAAGCGAAAAGTGGGAAAAATCGGAAAATAATCAGGAAAAAAATGAAAACTACGGCGTAGGTGGTTTTCTTTTGGAAATTGTCAAAGTATTTTTTTTAGCTCTAGTTATCATTACTCCAATACGAGTTTTTCTTTTTCAGCCGTTTTTTGTTCAAGGTGCCAGCATGGAACCTAATTTCAAGGATGGAGAATATCTGATTGTTAATGAACTGGGGTATAAAAAAACAAATGTCGGAATAGGAGGAAAGGATTTTTTTACGGTAGATCCTTATAAAGAGTTGAATAGGCAAGATATTGTGGTTTTCCGCTATCCAAAAAAACAGAGCGAATTTTTTATTAAAAGAATTATTGGTCTTCCGGGAGAAAAAATTCAAATTGATAATGACAAGATAACTATTTTTAATGATAAAAATTCTAACGGATTTGTTTTAGATGGAAGTGCTTATCTTTCTCCAAAATTGAAAAATAATACAATGCAGACAATAGAATTGAAAGATGATGAATATTTTGTCATGGGAGATAATCGTCCTCAGAGTTTTGATTCGCGCGGTTTTGGACCGGTCAAGAAAGAGTTAGTGATTGGAAAAGTATTAATCAGGGCTTGGCCAGTTGGGCGCGCCGGAATTTTTTAAATTAATGCCATTTATTTTTTTCGCTTATGTTTATACTACTCATATAGTATAGGCAAGCAATTATAAAATGCCTCAAAAGAAATCAAAGGTAAAAAAGATCAAGAAAAACACTGTTCGAAAGGCGGTTGCTAAACCGGCCAAAAGCGTGGTTTCAGAACCGCTCGTTTTGCAAACGCTCCGCGGAATGAGGGATATTTTGCCTGAAGAACAGTTGTATTGGAATCACATCAGAAGAGTGCTTGATCGTTGTGTCCAAGAATTTGGTTTTTCACGAATCGATATTCCTACATTGGAATTTTCCAATTTATTTGTCAGATCAATAGGAGAAGAAACCGATATTGTGGAAAAAGAGATGTATTCTTTCGTGACTAAAGGCGGGGACAAAGTGGCGATGCGACCGGAATTTACAGCCGGAATTGCTCGAGCCTATATTCAACATGGAATGAATGTTTTGTATAAACCGGTAAAACTTTTTTCTACCGGTCCTGTTTATCGTTATGACCGTCCGCAAGAAGGAAGATATCGAGAACATTTTCAGGCTAACTTTGATATTTTTGGCGAAGAGGATCCAATCATGGATGCGCATTTGATCCAGTTGGCTCATCGGGTAGTGACGAGTTTGGGATTGAAAAGTATTCAATTTCAAGTGAACAGCATCGGCTGTCCTCAATGCCGAAAAGATTATCGCAATCTTTTGCTCAGCTATCTGGAATCGAGGAAACAAAAATTTTGCCAAGATTGCCGCCGAAGATTGGAAACCAATCCGCTGCGCATTTTGGATTGCAAAGAAGACAAGTGCGCTCAAGTTTCCGCTAATGCTCCGCAATCAGTCGATCATCTGTGTGAAGATTGCCACAAGCATTTCAAGAATCTTTTGGAATATTTGGACGAATTGGATCTTCCATATATAATCAATCATCGCCTTGTGAGAGGCTTGGATTATTACAGCCGGACAGTTTTTGAAATTTGGTCTGACAGCGAAGATGGCAAAAAAGGTTCTTTGGGTGGAGGCGGACGCTATGATTATTTGATAAAGAAAATGGGAGGCGAACAGACGCCGGCCATAGGGTTTGCTTTGGGAATGGATCGTATTGTCATGGAAATGAAAAGAACCAACACAAAGACCTATCAACCGCCGAAACCGAGAGTATTTTTGGCTCAACTGGGAGATCTGGCCAGAAAGAAAACCTTGAAATTATTTGCGGAATTGGAAAAAAATGGAATAATGGTAGCGGAAAGTTTCGGACGAGGCAGTTTGAAATCTCAGCTACGCGTGGCGGACCGATTGGGAGTGGAAATAACTTTGATTCTGGGACAGAAAGAAGCGCTGGACGGAACGGCGATTGTGAAAAATATGAAAACCGGAACTCAAGAAACCGTGGTTTCCGACAAATTGGTAAATGCGATAAAAAGGATTTTGAAATGCGATGTTATTATAGCTAAGCAATAATTTGTTTAAATTTTTTTAGAAGGGAGGGTCTATATGATAGAAGTCAGAAAAAAGGAAAAAGAAACACCAGAAAGTTTAATCCGAAGATTTACCCGACGCGTGCAGCAAAGCGGTGTTTTGATGCGGGCCAGAAAATCACGATTCAGAACTGAAGAAAAAAGCAAACTGGAAAAAAGACAGGAAGCTTTGTATAAAGAAAAAATTCGCAAAGAAATCGACAAACTCAAGAAATTGGGAAAATTTGACGACGAAGCATTGCGAAACGTTAAAAGAAAAATGGAAAAATAATATGCTCAAGCAAAAAATAAGTGAAGATTTGAAATCTGCCATGAAATCCGGCGACTCTTTCAAAAGAGACGTTTTGCGCTTTTTGGACAGCGCTGTCAAAAATGTTGAGATTGAAAAAAAGAAAAGAGAGACCGGACTGAACGATCCGGAAATTTTGGAAGTCATCGCTCGCTTGGCAAAACAGAGGAAAGACAGTATTGAACAATATGAAAAAGGCGGACGCGCGGATTTGGTGGAAAAAGAAAAAAAAGAATTGGAAATCTTGATGCAATATATGCCGCAGCAGTTGAGCGAGGATGAATTGCGAGTGATTGTGAAAGAAATAATTTCCGCAGTGGGCGCCACTACCAAGGCAGACATTGGAAAAGTGATGGGCGCGGTAATGGGAAAAGTCAAAGGAAAAACCGATGGTAATGCAGTCAAAAAAATTGTCGGAGAAGAATTGAAATAATTTTAGTAAAAATTTTTGAAAAACAGTCGAGATTTTTTCGGCTGTTTTTTGTTTTAGAGATAATATTTTATCAAGCTGACGGGTGTTAATATTTGCGAAAAGTGAAATATCTGAAAAATATCTTAAAAAAATATTTGGAAACTCAACCCCCATTTTTATTTTCTTCCAGACTTTAATATTCCATTTCATCGTATATGCGAGAAAATGGAATATATGAAAAAATCCCTGTACATTTATTGCTATAGCATATAATGTTTGGGAATTTTTTTGATAATAATTTGAAAAATATTAGCGATTTGACAGCAAGTGCTGGGGGGGGGGGTAATATTAAAGCACAATTAATAAATTAGAAAACAAAAATTATGAAAAAATCACAAGGATTTATTATTTCATTCTTAATTATATTAATTGTCATACTAGCATCTGGAAGTATCTATTATTACCGAAAAAACAGACCATGGGTTATTTCTTCAGCCGATAAAAATGCAACAAGCAATTGTAAAACACTTATTGCAAACGATTGGAATGCTGGTTTTCAATGCATTTTTGACCTTGGAAAAAAAGTCTCTGATTATCGTGCTTGCGATATTCTTGCTGATACCCCGCAGAGCAAAGACCCAAATGTTCAAAAACAGGATTTTGTTTCAGTATGTAAAATCAACTACGCCGTAGCCAAAAAAGATGCTTCAATCTGTTTCTCCATGAGATCATTTTCAGATCAGATGACTCAGGCGGTGCAAATTTCTTGTATTGGCGGAGTTGTATCAGTAACCAAAGATACTCAGGCATGCACTGCTATTTCTGATCCAGCTATGCAAAGTCGTTGTGTTGCCGCCGGAAAAGACGGAATTGACAAATGCAAGACATTAATCAAAGAGGATGAAAAAAATTATTGTTACCAGCGACTTGCTACCCAAGAAAAGGATGCGGCCTTGTGCAATCAAATAACTGGATTAACAGCTTCATCAGATAAAGAATTTTGTGTGGCTGATGTAGCCCGATCCAAGATTGATTGGCAAATGTGCAATACAATAAAGACAGTTTCTACAAGAGATTGGTGTGTGGCTAATGTTATTGAACTTAATAATTTAGATAGTGAATTATGCAACAACGCTGGTTCTCGCAAAAATCTCTGTAAGCAAACACGCGCAATGATGAAGTAGTCAAGATGAAAACAAAATAAATATTCAGTTGACGAAGTAAGCCACCAAAGAAATTGTGAAAAAATTAATTCTAAAAAACCAGCCATATAAGCGGCTGGTTTTTTTGAGTTATCCACAGACGGGGACTTGCAGAGATATTTTAATTTTCAAAATTTATTCACGCTTGCTCGTTCAATTTTTATCTCAGATAGGGGCGTAATGCGTAAAGCTAAAAAACACTAGCAATATTTATAATTGTTCCAGTATTCTAGAATACTGGAACAAGTGACTTATCTATATTTTATAAATACGGACATTCTCACATTCCCTGCCTACCGGCAGGCAGGTCGAGAATATGAGAATGCTGTTAAATATGATTTAAAATTTAATTTGCCTTTTTGAAGCGGTTTTGATAATATGAAATACTTTGGAATTTTCCAAAGAATGTCATTTTACAAAAGAATAAACTGTTAAATTAAACCTAAAGTGGAGGGAAAATAATGCCAATATACAGAATTGCGGTAGCACCGAAGGAAGGAGAACCGGATGTATACACAATATACAATCTGGAAATTAAAGAGAAATGCGATCTCGGCGTATTATCAAAACTTTTTTGCAACAGTGAAACGGAAAAAATAGTCAAGAAAATGCCGGAAGAAAAATTTCTGGAAGTGATGTATCACAACGGGGTTATTGATCCGGCGCTAGAGTCAATACTAATTGCATGTCAAAGCCTCGGAGTTTTTGTGGAAGCGGCGAAAATTTCACATCGCTACTATAGGAATGCGAGCAAAAAAGTCTTTATTAACAAAAAACTGGTTCACATGACTTTTACTAAAGAGCCGGTTTTAACAACGCTGAAACCTCAGGGATTTCGCAAAGGTATGCAGCTTTTTGATTTTACGAAAATGAATGACGGGGAGTTGATGAATGTTAGCAAGGAAAGAGATCTTTCATTGTCGTTGAAACAAATGAGGAAATTAGCTGAAATTCAAAAAGAAATGAAAGTTTCTTTTGTGACGGATGTTTTTCCGGAAGTATTTGGCGCTTGGTGGTCCAATCATTGCTTTCATGGTTCATGGAAAAAATTTGGATTTCTCAAAATCATGAAAGCGGCGACAGAAAAAATTAACAATTCTAATGTAGTGTCAGCCTATGTTGATAATGCAGGGGGATGGAAATTTTTTGATAAATTCGTTGCGGTTTTCAAATTGGAAACTCATTGCAGTCCTTCTCAAAAAGAACCTTATGGCGGTCAGCAGACCAAGCTTGGCGGAGTTTTGCGGGATATCTTTGAATTTGCTTTAGGCGCTTTAGCAATTGGCAACATTGAAATGACGACAGTTGGAGAATTTTCCGGAAAAATATTTTCCAAAATAAAGAAGCATACTTTACCGGCGAAAATAATTGCCAAAGAAACGATACGAGCTATTGCTGATTACGGCAATCCGATGGGTGTGCCAATGTTGATAGCTAGAATGACCAGTCATCCAAAATTCGGTGGGAAAACATTTGCTCTGGGCGGAACTGTCGGAATAACAAATGAAGCCAACTCCAAAATGGGAAGTCCTAAACCGGGCGATTACGTCGTTTTGGTTGGGGGACGCACCGGCAATGACGGACTTCATGGAGCGACAGTCAGTTCCGGAGCGATTACGGAAAAAACCGACTCTGGAGATGCTTGCCATGTTCAAATCGGCAATCCTTTTCCGGAACAAAAAATGATGAGAGTGGGAATGGAAATTCGCGACCAAAAATGCGCGCGGGCTCGGACAGATTGCGGAGCGGCAGGACTAGTCTCTGCTGTAGGAGAGTTGGGAGAGCGCTCGGGAAAAAACGGAGGAGTTTTGCTGAATTTGGCCCTGGTGCCGCTCAAATGCGCGGGACTGGAAAATTGGCAGATTGCTTTGTCGGAAAGCCAAGAACGATTTGCTCATGTGATAAAACCGGAAAAATTGAAAACGGCAATGCGGATTTACAAGAAATATCAGTTGGAAGCGACAGTCGTCGGAGTTTTTAATGATAGTGGAAATTTTCAGATAATCTTTGACAAAAATCTGAAAAAATTTGATACTGACACAAAACTTTCCGGCGAAATTGCCTTGGACTTGCCATACAAATATTTGCAAGATTGCCCATTGCCTGATATTGAAATTGTTGAACCGCCGAAGAAAAACTCCAGAGTAAGATTTCCGCGCATTAATGAAAATAATGTGCAGGAAATGGCGGAAAAAGTGGTTGGCCATTTTGATGTATGTGACCAATCGTGGGCGATCCGGCAATATGATTCCACTGTGCAAGGGAAAACCTTTCAATGTCCTCTTTACGGGAAGAATTATGATGTCACAAGTCATTTGGCTGTTTTGAAACCGGTTTATGGAAAAAAATATGGTCTGACTATCAGCCAGAGTTTTGATCCATGGCAGTTTGAAGTCGATCCAACCAAAGCGGCTATCAATGCGATGATGGACTCCATAGTTACGCAGGTAATTGCGGGAGTGAAGCTTCGCGATATTTGTTTGGCGGATAATTTCTGCACTCCAAATATGGATCCATATGCTTATTGGCATCTCAATAATCAGGTGCGGGCGATTGCTGATCTTTCCGTTGAATTGGGAACGCCGTTTATTACCGGAAAGGACACATCTTCAGCGTCGGCTAAATTCGGGAAATTCATCATCAACGCAATTCCAAGTGTAGCCATTACCGCGATGGGAAAAATCAGAAATGCCGAAAACCTGAAACTTCATCAATGGCATAAACCCGGGAATTTACTTTTTGCCATTGGTCCAATGGCCAATAACCTTAGCGGTTCTATTTTGGCTTCGGCTTTGGGAATAAAAGGCAATGCGATTAATTCTATCGCAATAGATAGGGCGAGAAGTTATATGGATAAATTGGAAAAATTGGCGGCTTCCGGAATTATTCAATCAGCGGTTCCGATAAATCGCGGAGGAATAATTTTGCGTTTGTTTGAAGGAGTGGAAGCTTCTGGATTTGGAATTGAAACGTATTTTTGCGAGGAATTATTTCCGGAAAATTTTGGTTCCGTTCTTATTGAAGTTGGGCATAAAAATTATGGTCTCTTCAATAATTTTGGACTGGAAAATATTTTGGTAGGCGAAATTACCAATAATTCGGAGATAATAGTGAAATTCAAAAAGTTGAATTTTCAGAGACTAAGAAAAATCTGGAGCACAAAGTTTCTGAAGGAGGTGGCATAAGATGAAGAAAGTTATTTCTTTACTTTATTCTCCAGGGACCAACTGTGAAGAAGAAACCATGGAAGCTTTCAAGCTTGCAGGCGGGAAACCGAAGTTGGTGTTTCTGGCTGATATTCTCAAAGGCAAGAAAAAAATCACGGATTGCGATATTTTTTGTGTGCCGGGAGGATTTTCTTTTGGAGATCACATCGACACGGGAATAATCGTCGCAACTTTGATGAGGGATTTTTTTCCACAACTGCTGGAAGCCAAAATTCCAACTATCGGAATTTGCAATGGTTTTCAGATTCTGATGCGCGCCGGAATGTTTGGGAAAGGCATTACGCTCACCCGCAACAAATCCGGAGTGTTCTGCAGCATGCCTGTTCAACATCTATTTTGGAAATCAAATTGCATTTGGACTCGCGGGTTGGAAGAAACATTACTTTCTTTTCCATCGGCGCATATTGGTGGATTTTTGGAATCTAGGCGAGACCCAACGCCGCAAGTAGCGATGGTTTATTCTTCCGAATCGCCAAATGGAGGATCAATTGCCGGAATCTTTTCCAACGATGGACTGGTTTTTGGACTAATGGATCATCCCGAACGGCCCTATGGAAATTTGGATGGACAAAAGATATTCCGAAACGGAATATCGTACTAAACAAAATCCCTGTCGACTTAAAAAAGTTGGCAGGGATTTTTAATTTTTTTTAGGACTTGCGCATTTGTTTTGTAGATAATGACATTCTCACATTCTCCCTCCCAAGGCGGGCAGGCAAGAATGTTAGAATGTTGTTAAATCTGATTCGGAATTTTATTTGCCTTTTCACAATGTTTTTGATAGGATAAATTACTTTGAATTCTCAAAGTTTGCTATTTGAAAAATAAATAAGTAATCAAATAAAACCTTTAATGGAGGGCAAAAGATGCCAGAAATTATATTAGCTGCTTTTGTTGTGTGTCTTGTTGAAAACTGCAAATTTTCCGCTGGTTGCAATGGCAAAAATCCAAAAAGAAACACGGAAATTAAATGTGATTTTGAAGCGTTGCAACAGATGAAAAAGCGCGAGTTGACAACAAGAGAAGTGATTGATAATAAAAATGCCATAATAAGAAAGGCATATTTTAGTGAAGAAGATACTGGATAAAGGAAAAACAGTCCCTTGTTATTTCAATAAAAACTCAAAATTTTACGAAAGGAGTGAAAGGTGAAAAAAGAGAAAAAAAGGAAAAGTGTATATGCAAGTATGGGAGTGGATGCTCAAAAAAAACAAGTGAAGGAAATTTTTGGAAAAATTGTTGACAATGATTTTCCGGGAGCTTTTTGCAATATTCTCAGAGATAAAAAAAATCCAGGCATGGTAAAAACCAAGCATGCGGACGGTTCCGGAAGCAAAAGCGTGCAAAGGTATCTGCACTATCTGGAAACTGGGGATGCTTCAATTTTGCGGGGCGATCCATATGACGCCATTTCTATGAATACAGGTGATATTGCCGCTTGCGGATTTTTGAGTATTGATAATCCATATGAGCTAACCGATCATTTAGCTATTAATTCCGGCAATGTAGAAAAGTATTTGCTTATTTCTGAAATTGCGAAAGGTATTCGGGAAGTGCTGGAGCTCTACAAAAATTATGGATTTGACATAGAATTCACTGGAGGAGAAACGGCAGATTTGCCTGATCAGACCAATTCCTACACAATGGATTTTGATGTTCGTTCTAAAACGAGCGAAAAAATGGCTATCTTCGGGAATATTCAAGAAGGGGATAAAATTTTTGGTTTTTCCAGCGGAGGCCGAGCTGTTTGGGAGAAAGAAGAAAATTCAGGCATAATGTCCAACGGATTAACGATGGGCAGAAAAGTTTTGATGCACAAAAAATATTCAAAAGTGTATCCATTTCTTTGTTCTCCGGACAAGCCTTATCAAGGGAAGTATTTTGTGAATAGTTATCCTGATGAATTGCAAGGAATGAGTGTGAGCGGGGCATTGCTTTCCCCGACCAGGCAGTGGGCGATTTTGATCAAGGAAATTATTCTTGGCCTTCAGAAAAAAAATGCGCTGCACCTTTTGCACGGCATAAGTATGAATACCGGTGGCGGAGTTACGAAGATTACGAATTTAGGCAAAGGCATTATGTATAACAAATGCAGTATGCCAGCCACTCTTCCAATTTTCAAACTGATTCAGAAAGAAAGTGGAGAATCATGGGAAAATATGTATGAATCTTTCAATATGGGAATTGGTTTGGATGTTGTCGGTTCAAAAGAAGAAAATATTCTGGAATGCGTTCTTCAGGATGTATCCGCAAAAACGAAAGTGCCGGTTTATGAAACAGGGAATTGTTCTAAAATCGGAACAAATAGCAACGAGTTAAAAGTCAGCACTCCTTATGGTTCATGGAATGCTTAGAGTGGAATTTTATGGCGGGATGTTTGTAACAAGCATTCCGCCATTTTTTGTGATATAATAAGCTTAATTTAATAGACAAATATAATGAAACTGAATTTAGAAATAAATAATCTAGAAAAAAAACCGTTAAAGAAAACTTTTGTGGAAAAAGTTATTACGGAAACTCTCAATGAGGCGGGTTTGAAATTTCTCAAAAAGAGAAATATTTCCGTTAGTCTGGCAATTGTCGGAAAATCGGAAATGAAAAAAATAAACAAAAAATACCGTAGCAAAAATCAAGTGACGGATATCTTGTCGTTTTCCGAATTTAAAAATTCCAAGGAAATGGAAAATCACGCGGGAGAGCTATTTTTAGGCGAGCTGATTTTGTGCTATGATGACATCAAGGCTTATTCGCAAAAGAATAAGATACAATTAAAAACAGAACTAGTCAATGTGATTTCTCACGGAGTATTGCACCTTTTGAATTTTAGGCATGGAAGAAAAATGTTTGAGATTCAAAATAAAGTTTCGGAAAAATATTAATAATTTAATCAATTGTTAAAATATGTCCAACGGAAACGAAAGCGACAATGAAATAAAAAGATTTGGAAAAAGTTTGCGGCATGCCATGAGCGGACTGAAATATGCCGTATCCAGCGAAAAAAATTTCCAGATCGAGTTGGTAATTGCTTTTTTCGTCTTAGTTTTAATTTTTATATTAAAAGTAAAAAATTGGGAGGCGGTCATTTTGATTTTGATGATCATGTGGGTTTTGATAACGGAACTGACTAACACGGTTGTGGAAAGAATTGCCGATATTTTGAAACCTCGTATCCATCCTTATGCGAAATTAGTGAAAGATATCATGGCAGCTGTAGTTTTAATTTCCGCCGTTGTGGCTATTTGTGTCGGAGTGATTATTTTTTATCCGTATTTCAAAGAGATTTTTCTATAAAAGCCAAGTTGATTTTACGTTTGTTTTGATATATAATCGAGTTTATCCCGCACTTTCTTAATGATTGTTAAATTTATTGGATAGAATTGGTCGAACTTTTTATCCTTGTATTAAGCCACAGAATTTTTTGGAAAGCGCGGGATTTAGTCAAAAATAAAAAAACATTTCAGATTAAAGTATGAGTAAAGATAATATTATTGTTGGGATTGATGTTGGGTCATCAAATATTCGCGCGGTCATTGCTCAAGACTTGCCTGATTTGGAATTTCCCAGAGTCATTGGAGTCGGAGTAGTACCTTCTTTTGGAATCAGACGGGGAGTTATCGTGGATCCGGAGGAAGTAAATAAAGTTATTGATGAAGCGGTGGAAAAAAGCGAGCGGATGGCCGGCACTACTGTGAGGAATGCCAATGTCAGTATTGGAGGTATTGAGATTGGATTTCAGAATTCCAAAGGAGTCATCGCGGTGGGACGCGCCGATGGAGAAGTGATTGAGGATGATTTGGTGCGAGCCTTGAAAGAAGCTCAAGTAGTGAGCCTGCCACTGAACAAAGAAATAATCCATGTAGTTCCGAAAAATTATCGCTTGGATGATCAGGAAAACATCAAAAATCCTCTCGGCATGAAAGGAGTGCGTATGGAAGTCAATGCATTGATTATTGAGGGTTCATCGTCGCATGTAAAAAATATCGGTAAATGCATCAATCATTCCGGAATAGAAATAAATAGCTTAATTCTAGAGCCTTTAGCGGCAGCCAAATCAGTGCTGAATAAGAAGCAGAAAGAATTAGGTGTGGTTTTGGTTAATATGGGTGGAGGGACAACATCCCTAGCGGTTTTTGAAGAAGGAGATTTGCTCCACACTGCGGTTTTGCCGGTTGGTTCCGGACATGTGACGAATGATATTGCTATCGGACTGCGTACCACAGTGGATGTCGCGGAAAAAATAAAATTGGAATACGGATGCGCTATCAGCAAAGAAGTTAACAAAAAAGAAGAAATTGATTTGTCGCAAGTTGATTCGCATGAATCAGGATTTGTTTCACTGCATCACGTAGCAGAAATTATGGAAGCTAGGCTGGAGGAAATATTTAATTTAGTGAACAAAGAATTAAAATTAATTGGAAAATCCGGACTCTTGCCGGCCGGAATAGTTTTGACAGGAGGCGGAGCAAAAGTTCCCCAAATTTCCGAATTGGCAAAAAGCATTATTGGTCTTCCGGCTCAAGTTGGATTTCCAATAAATCTGGGAGGAATGATGGACAAAGTTGATGATCCATCTTTTGCGACAGTAATCGGATTAATTTTGTGGGAAAAAGAAGCCAGACAAAATTCCGGAAGCATCAGTCAAACAGTTTCAAAAACAACCGGAGATACCGTTAAAAGAATCAAAAAGTGGATAGAAAAATTTTTGCCCTAAAAAAACTTCAAAATAAAAACAAAAAACGAAAAAAAACGGTCTTCTTGACATGTTATTTCTTAGTGTGATAGATTATATTACCGATTAATATAACTAATTTCGTATTCTTTATATCCTAATTTATTATCAATTTGGCCAAAATAGGAAAACTATTGGTCAAAGGTGGTCAAAAAATGTATGGCAGAAATAAAGCCAGATATGGAAACTTTTGCAAAAATAAAAGTCGTTGGAGTTGGAGGCTCCGGAGGCAATGCTATTAGCCGGATGATTGATTGCAAAATTAAAGGCGTGGAATTTGTCGCGATCAATACCGATTCTCAAGCGTTGCACAACAGCAGAGCTTCGGAAAAAGTTCACATTGGAAAAAATCTAACCAAAGGTTTAGGCGCGGGCATGAATCCGGAAATTGGCCATCAAGCGGCTGAAGAAAATCGCGATGAAATCCAAGAAGTGCTGAAAGGTTCCGATATGGTTTTTGTCACTTGCGGATTGGGAGGCGGAACCGGTTCTGGTGCGGCGCCGATTGTGGCGGAAACTGCCAAAGAATTGGGAGCTCTTACTGTAGCGGTGGTTACTAAACCATTTGCTTTTGAAGGCGCGCAAAGAAGAGCGATTGCTGAAGAAGCTTTGGAAAATTTGAAAGACAGAGTGGATACTTTGATAACTATTCCGAATGATAAGTTGCTTTCTATTGTGGATCGCAAAACAACTTTGATTAATGCTTTCCGAATCGTGGATGATGTTCTGCGACAAGGAGTGCAGGGAATTTCCGATTTAATTACTCGTAACGGTATTGTTAATGTGGACTTTGCTGATGTCAGGACAATTATGCAAGACAGCGGTTCAGCTTTGATGGGAATCGGAATTGCGACCGGAGAAAACCGAGCGGTAGAGGCGGCTAAATCAGCCATCAACAGTCCATTATTGGAACTTTCTATCGATGGAGCCAAGGGAGTATTATTTAATGTTTCCGGATCAAGCGATCTCACAATGTTGGAAATTAATGAAGCGGCTAATATTATCACGGAAAATATTGATCCGAATGCCAAGGTTATCTTTGGAGCGGTGGCCAACGATCAGATGAAGAAAGGCGAAATTATCATTACGGTTATTGCTACCGGTTTTGACGCAGCCAGAGTAAAAGGGGAAACTTCCAGATTAAAAGCGGCTTCTAATGTTTTTTCCGCTACCGCTATCAGAACGGAAGAACCGAAAGAAAAAATAACTTTCCCATCGAAAAAAATAGAATCCAAGATGATTATTGAAGAAAAAATCCAGCCCAAAGGCATTTCTTTGAGAGGGGAATCCAAAGAGTTGGAAGATAATGATGATGAACTGGAAATCCCGGCTTTCATTCGAAGAAAGATGGAAAAATAATATTAAAAAAATATTTTATATAAAAAAATCCCGATTAAATCTCGGGATTTTTTATGAATTTGGGGTTTTTGACCCCGCACTAACTTTGTACCAGCACCTTCGGTGCTAATTGGCTGAAAGCCAGTACAAACTTAGTGCGGGGTTGACTGTCGCTAGCTTTGAGACTATACTGCAAGGAATACATTTTCTTTAAAAACATAAGAAAAAAACCGAAGGAGGTTGATAAAATGGATGAAATTAATAGCATTAAGGAAATAGTAAAAATTTTGGAAAGTGATGAAGATTTTGACATGAAAGAGAATAAGTTATTATCCGCCATGATTAATCTTCAAGAGTTAGTTTGTCAATGGACGAAAAAAAATATTGAGAACCGACTAAAAATTATCGCGGAATTGCGTTCAGATAATCTGACGGAAGCCGAAAGACATGATCTCTGCCGGAAAAGTGAAAATTTATTGGTAAAGACTAATGCAGGGGAGGCGGTAGCAAGGCTGATTCAAAGAGAAAAAACAATCAATCAAAAAGATAAAAATGGGAATTAGCAGAAACTGCTGATTCCCATTTTCTTTTTTAGCTGTGTCACGAAACTACGGCCGTCAGGAAATGACACATCGCTTTTTTAGTATGCGACCGCTTATTAAAAAAGCATGATTCGAGCAGTGTTTTTTTTGATGAGCAAATGTGCTATTCTCTATAAAGACAAGAAATAATTTCTAAAAAATATTGATGAACATTTATTATTCACTAAAATCTTTAGCTTTGATTTTGAAGCAATGCCGTCCTTCCAAAGTGGTTTTGATAACGCAAAAATCATTATTCAAAAAATTAAAATGGGCCATTGCAGAAATCCAAAAAATTTCCGGCAACAAGATTAAAATTTTATATGTTCCGGAGGGAGAAGAGGCTAAAGAATGGAAAAACTTGGAAAAACTATTGTTTCAATTGGCTGAACTACAGCTTGATCGGGGTGCGGTTCTTGTCGCATTTGGCGGTGGATCAGCGAGTGATTTGGTCGGTTTTGCCGCATCAATTTATCAAAGAGGCATCAGTTATATCAATATTCCCACGACGCTTCTGGCGCAAGTAGACGCTTCAATTGGCGGGAAAACTGCAATCAATTTTCACAGGCACAAAAATCAGTTGGGCACATTCCATATGCCGATAGCGTCTATTATTGATACACGCTTCATTAAAAATCTTCCCATTGCTCAAAAAATAGATGGATTGGCGGAAATAATAAAAGCCGGAATGATAAAAGATAAAAGTATTTTAAGCCTTCTTGAAAAGCATAGAATGGCCATTTTCCAGAATGAATCTGCGCTGCAAAAACTTATTTCAAAATCTATCAAAGTAAAACAATTTTTCGTGGAAAAGGATCCATATGACAAAAAAGAAAGATTGCTGCTTAATTTTGGGCACACAATCGGTCATGCTTTGGAACTCAAATATTCTTTGAGTCATGGGCAAGCGGTTCTGCAAGGAATGCTCGCGGAAATCAAACTTGGCGCGCTTATTGGAGAAACTGAGCAAAATAGTGTAGAATACATAGAGAAGATTGTTAAGGGTTTGGGATTGGTAATTGATAGTGACAAAGAAATTGATTGGAAAGCTATATTATTCGACAAGAAAATTAAAAACGGAATAATTGATTTGCCGATAATAAAAAAAATAGGCCAATCCGAACTCAAAAAAATTAAACTAAATAATCTAAAAACAATATTTAAAAAGATCTAAAATATTCATAATTCATAACTCATAATTCGTAATTCCAAAACATATTTTTATGTACAAAAAGAAGAAAATGGCGAAAAAGAAGCATCTCAAGAGAAAAAGCAAAAAAGTTAATTTGCGATATCGTTAGTTGATAAATTAGTCTATGCGTAATTATTCCAAAGTGGGAGGAAAGAAGGGGATGCCGGGTTATCGGACGCCGTCCAGTTTTCGGTATAAAAAGCATATCGAAATTTCCAAGGGGAAAAATATAACCAAAAAAGAGTTTAAAGGAAAATTTAAAAGCAAAGGCGAATAGAAATTTTTATTCTATTGGATAGTATTATATCTAAACTTTAATAATTAACTGATAAAAAAATGCCCAGTAGTGAAATTTTGACTGGGCTTCGCCCGAAATTTGTAGTATAAAACATATAAATTAAATAATAAATTAATTTTGAGTTTGATGTTATTGTGCGGTTTTGTAATAATGTCAAAATTCTACTACTGGGTATGCATTTATTATTAAAATGGCTGACTGTTTCTTTGGTAATCTTCGCGGCATCGTATATTTTTCCGGGAATTATGGTCACTAGTTTTGTTGTGGCGCTGATCGTGGCGATTGTTTTGGGTTTCATCAATATGATAATTCGCCCGATTGTTTTGCTGTTCACTTTGCCGATAAATATCATGACATTGGGACTTTTCACTTTCGTGATTAATGCTCTGATGGTTATGCTGGCCAGTTTTATCGTCCCAGGATTTTTTGTCAAAAACTTTTGGTGGGCGTTGCTTTTGGGACTTGTTCTGTCTATTACAAATGCTATAATGCATAAAGAAGAAAGAGCCAAAAAATAGAGCCTTTTTAATAATTTACTTTCATTAATTAACTAATAAAAATTTATGGGAGAACCAAAAATGCCAACACCAGAAGAGATAGCAAAAATAGAAAAAAATAGAACCATTTCGGATGCGGAACTCCTAAAGGAAGGGGCGGAGTGGGAAATAGATGATAGCGGTGAAAAAAAAGCATTAAATATAACTAAAAAGCAGGAGAAAAAAATATGCGAAGAGATGTCGCGAACAAATAGAGATCAAAAGCACTATGAAAAAATAAAAAAAATGATTGAAAATGACGGAATAAGAAAAGGGGATTCTATACGGATAAATGGTAGAATAGCAGAGTATCTTGGAATTAAAGGTAATCATGTTTCTTATGAAGAAAACGTGGCTGATGTCATTAAAGGAAGGGGGACTTATGATATAACAAGAAAAATAAATATAAATCAGATTGAAAAAATAAAAAAAGTAAGATACTAAATTGGCAAAAATCAAATCTTTAAAGAAATAAACGAAAGGTAAAAAGTAATTAGTTTATTGTTTGTTTTTGAAAAAATCGTCTGAATTTGGGGGACGGTTTTTTTGATTGGCTGCCACGAACCCCGCAAAATAAATTTTTAAGAAAAAATTCATCGCGGGGCTGTGGATAACTCAAAATTTTGGCTTAAATAAGAGTAGTTGACAGAAGTTTCTCTTGTGGTAAAATGGACATACAATACACAAGATATAGTGGTTTTTAGTAAAATTAGCAAAAATATGCATTGTCCATTTTGTTCTCATAGTGAAACCAAGGTCATTGATTCACGTGACACTAATGACGGAAAAGCCATTCGCCGGCGCCGCGAATGTGAAAAGTGCCAAGCGCGCTATTCCACCTATGAAGCAGTGGAAATCCTCCGCATGGCCGTGGTGAAAAAAGACGGAAGAAAGGAAGAATATGACCGGAAAAAAATCGAATCAGGAATCAGAAAATCTTTGGAGAAGCGCCCAGTGACGGAAGAAAAAATCAAGAAACTTTTGGGAGATATTGAATTTGAAATCCAATCCAGCGAATCCAATGAAATAACGAGCAAAGATATCGGTAAAATTGTTCTTGGTAAATTGAAAGAAATTGATGATGTGGCATATCTGCGCTTTGCGAGTGTCTATAAGGATTTCAAAAGCGCGGAAAGTTTCGCAAAAGAAGCTGAAAAAATATCCAGTTGATCCCGCACCAGATTTCGAAGAAAGTTTTCTTGTAAAATAAAGCTTAAATCACGGAATCGCCTACGGCTTAAATAATTACTATTCAAAAAAATAAAACAAAAAATCGGTGCGGGACGCTCATATTTGTAGCTGCTCGCTTCGCTCACAGACAAATATGGCGAATATGAAAAAGAAAACCAAAAAATCGGTTAAGTTCCAAAATCAGATCAAGAAAGTCGTCAAACGATCTGGACGAGTCGTGCCTTTCGAGCAGGAAAAAATTACTAAAGCGGTCACCAAAGCGTTTGCGGTGACGGGCGAAGGTTCCCCGAAAGATGCGGAAAAAGTCAGCGAAAAAGTAGTTCAATATCTCAACAAGAATTATCAAAAAGGCTATCTCCCGGAAATTGAAGAAGTTCAGGATGCGACAGAAAAGATTTTGATGGTTTTGGATTTTGATGACACCGCCAAAGCTTATATCCTTTATCGCGAACAACATCGCAAAGTCCGGGAAACCGAAGAATCAATTGATGAGGCCACAAGTTTAGTGGATAAATATATCGACGAAGTGGATTGGCGCGTCAAAGAAAATGCCAATATGTCTTATTCTTTGCAAGGACTTAATAATTATATTTCTTCCGTAGTCAGTTCCAAATATTGGATGAATCGGATTTATCCCAAAGAAATTCGGGAAGCTCATGAAGGCGGAGATTTTCATATTCATGATTTGCAATTAGTGGCAGCTTATTGCTGCGGATGGGATTTGCAAGATTTGTTGCGCCGCGGTTTTACTGGCGTTCCGGGAAAAGTCGCTTGCAAGCCGGCCAAACATTTGGGTTCAGCGCTCGGACAAATGGTCAATTTTATTTATACATTGCAAGGAGAAGTGGCTGGAGCGCAAGCTTTTTCCAATTTTGATACTCTGCTCGCGCCTTTCGTGAGGCATGACAAACTGAAATATGATGAAGTGAAACAAGCTATTCAATCTTTTGTTTTTAATATGAATGTTTCCACGCGTGTCGGATTTCAAACTCCTTTTTCCAATATTACTCTGGATATTACTCCGCCAAAAAATTTGATGAAAGAAGCGGTAATTATCGGCGGAGTTCCCCAAAAAGAAACCTATTCGGATTTTCAAGAAGAAATGAATGTGATCAACCGCGCTTTTGCGGAAGTGATGATGGAAGGAGATTCCAATGGACGAGTGTTTACTTTCCCTATCCCGACTTACAACATCGGAAAAAATTTCGATTGGAAAGACAAACGCTTTGATCCGATTTGGGAAATGACAGCCAAATACGGAATCCCATATTTTGCCAATTTCATCAATTCGGATATGGATCCGGATGATGCCAGAAGCATGTGTTGCCGGTTGCGATTGGACAATCGCGAATTGCACAAACGCGGAGGCGGACTTTTTGGCGCCAATCCTTTGACTGGTTCGGTTGGTGTAGTGACAATCAATATGCCTCGCTTGGGTCACATTGCCAAAAATGAAAAAGATTTTTTCAAAAAACTGGATTGCTTGATGGATATGGCCAAAGAAAGTTTGGAAATAAAAAGAAAACTGGTGGAACGGCTCACAGAAAGAGGTCTGTATCCATACACTAAATTTTATTTGGATGCGATAAAAATGCGCCGCGGACATTATTGGTCCAATCATTTTTCCACCATTGGCCTTATTGGAATGAATGAAGCGCTGATAAATCTGACGGGGAAAAACATTGTGACTAAGGGAGGACAAAAAATGGCGGAAAAAATATTGGTGCATATGCGTGAAAGAATTATTGGATATCAAAAGGAAACAGACAATCTTTTTAATCTGGAAGCCACGCCGGCTGAAGGCACATCCTACCGATTGGCTAAAATAGACAAACAAGCGTATCCTGAGATTGCCTTTGCCAACACCGAAGCGGTGAAAAAAGGGGCCGAACCTTATTACACCAATTCATCGCATGTGCCGGTGGGGCAGACCGAAGATATTTTTGAAGCTCTGGATTTGCAGGATAATTTGCAGACAAAGTATACGGGTGGAACGGTGCTGCACGGATTTCTGGGAGAAAGAATGCGGGATGTGGAAGCGGTGAAAAAATTAGTCAGGAAAGTAGCAGAAAATTACTCATTGCCGTATTTCACCCTCACGCCCACGTTCAGTATTTGTCCGGTTCATGGTTATGTCGCAGGCGAGCATTTTCTGTGTCCCAAATGCGTGATTGAGCAAAAGACGGAAGTTTTTTCCAAAGTGAATGCTAAAGTAAAAGCATAATCAACCACCGAAAGGTGTTTAGATAAAAATAAAAATTAAATTCACCCTATTAAATCCGCGGCAGAGCCGCGGTCTGCCAGGGGGCAGAATTTAACAGGGTAAAAAAATATGGAAAAGTATGTATGTCACGACTGCAAAAAAACTCTTCGCAAAAACGAAGAATATATGCCGTATAAAGCGGAAGCGGAAACCTATATCAAATGCAAAGGATGTTATGAAAAAGATTCAGTGCTCAGAAATTTCCAACCGGCTGAAGTTTATTCTCGGGTTGTCGGATATATCCGCCCAGTTCAACAATGGAACAAAGGTAAGCAAGAAGAATATAAAGATAGATTGGAATATGCAGTAGAACCGGCTGCTTGCGGATGTTAATCCCGCCAAAGCCTGCCTGCCGGTAGGCAGGGCGGGCGAGGTCGACGGCTAATAATGTGAAGCTTGTTGAGATAAATAGGGATTGGAGGATGATTTGAATTAGCGCCGTTTATTTGAAAGTTAGAAAAGATAGTGGGGCAATCCCGTTTCGGCGGGATTGCCCCAAATTTTAGGACAAAGTTTTAATTTTTGAATTTTTAATTTTATAAATAAATTTTAATTTCTAATGTTTAAAAATTTGAGCATTATAAATTATTTTCCGCCCGAGGCGGATCAGCCTATGGCTGAAAAAATTATAAAATTACAAAATTATAAATTATGCTCATCGGCGGTTACCAAAAATTAACCCTTATAGATTATCCGGGAAAATTAGCGACGACTGTTTTTACGGTCGGATGCAGTTTTCGCTGTCCTTTTTGCCATAATCCGGAATTGGTGGATTTGAAATTGATGCATAATGAAAAATCGGAAAAAGAATTTTTTGATTTTTTGAAAAAAAGAAAAGGAAAATTGGAAGCCGTTTGTGTTACCGGAGGAGAACCGTCCATCCAGCCGGACATCATAGATTTCATCAAAAAAATAAAAAGAAGGGGATTTTTGGTAAAATTTGATACCAATGGGAGCCGGCCGGATGTTCTCAAAAAATTGATTGATGCCAGGCTGATTGATTATATCGCGATGGACATTAAAAATAGTTTGAAAAAATACGCAAAAACTGCTGGAGCTAAAATCGATCAGGAACGCATAAAATTAAGCGTGGAATTGATTTGGAATAGCGGAATTGACCATGAATTTAGAACAACCGTGGTGCCGGGACTGCATGAAGAAAAAGATTTCGATGATATTGCCAATTGGTTAAACGGATCAAAAAAATATTATCTTCAAGTTTATCGCGATATGGTAATTTTAGACCCAAAACTAAGGCAAAAATCGAAAGGAAAATCTTTGGATATTGAAAAAATCAAAAAAAATATTTCCAAAAAATTCGGAAAAGTGGAAATCAGGGGAAATTAAAACCCCGCCCAAGGCGGGCGAGCTCGCGAGTTTATGTTTCAGAGCTTCTATTGCTAAATAAGCCGGTAATTTCATTGAATTTTATATTTATTCACTATGAGAATATATATCAAAGTCGTTCCCAAATCTTCCAGAAATAAAATAGAAAAAATAGCGGAAGGGGAATATAAAGTTTGGGTCACGGCCCCGCCGGTTGACGGAAAGGCTAATGAAGCGATTATAAAATTATTAGCGGATTATTTTAATGCCTCTAAATCGGAAGTGAAAATTGTCGGAGGCAAATCGGCCAAAACAAAAATTATCGATATTCTGATGTAATATGACCAAATCCAGAATTTTTCTGATTTTATCGTTAAGTTTTATAGTTGGAGTTTTTGCCAGATCTATTTGGCGGATAGATATTTTTTTCTGTTTTTTACTTTTACTCTCGGCAACAATTATTTTGGTGGTTTTTTGGAAAAACAAAATTGCATCGGTGGCCGCTTTTTCTTTTTTATTTCTGGCCTTGGGACTTTGGCGGACAGATACAGCTCTTCAAAAATTAAATAATTTGAATCTCGATGGAACGGAATTTTCTGGAAAAGTTTTCGTGGCGAAAGAACCGGAACCAAAAGAAAATTATCAAAAAGTGATTGTCCAAACGCAGGATGGTGAAAATTTTTTGATTAATGCTCCTCTATTTTCGGAAATAAATTATGGAGAAGAAATTAATTTGAAATGCAATCTCAAAATTCCCGAACAATTTTCTGAAGGTTTTGACTACCAGATGTATCTGGCAAAAGATGGAATTTTTTATCTTTGTCAAAAAGCCGATATGGAAAAGACTGGAATCAATAAAGGCAATAAAATTTATATTGGTATTTTGAATTTCAAAAATAGAATGGCGGGAATTTTGCAAGAAATGATTCCCCAGCCGGAAGCAGCGCTGGCCAATGGTTTGATATTTGGCGGAACCAGCAGTATGAGCAAAGATGTGCAAAATAATTTTTCCAAAACCGGAATGTCGCACATCGTGGCAGTTTCCGGATACAATGTGACCATTATTGCTGAATATCTCATCTTATTTTTTATTTTCATTGGGCTTTGGAGAAAACAGGCTTTTTGGGCAGCGATCGTGGGAATATTTTTGTTTGTGGTGATGACAGGATTTCCGTCTTCAGCGGTGCGCGCAGGCGTGATGGGATCACTCTTGCTTTGGGCAATGAAAAATGGCAGGTTGGCCAATTCTTGGAACGCGATTATTTTCGCGGCTGGAATTATGCTCATTCTCAATCCGCTACTGCTCAAATGGGATATTGGATTTCAACTTTCTTTTTTGGCGACAATCGGAATCGTATCATTCTCTCCTATTTGGGAAAGTTTTTTTGTGGAAAAGTATAAATTTTTTTCTAACGGAGAAAAAAAATCATATTCAGATAAAGCAATAAGTATTATAAAAAATTAT